>OCVV011351869.1_pt1 | contig 11244 bp, 11 predicted proteins | sample 1539721 | NCBI WGS metagenome assembly OCVV01 (sample SAMN02144230, study PRJEB22623) | gut metagenome | biome: sheep rumen | host: Ovis aries | place: New Zealand | reverse complement strand
AAAGAATATGTTGAACTTGCAGACAATATTCCGATTCGTCCGCCCGTAATGTGTGCAGGCTGTCCCCACAGAGGACTTTTCTACTGCCTTAAAAAGCTCGGTGTTACAGTATCAGGCGATATAGGCTGTTATACACTCGGTGCGGCTGCTCCGCTTAATGCAATAGATACAACTATCTGTATGGGTGCATCAATATCCGCCCTCCACGGATTCAACAAGGCAAGAGGTACAGAATCCGAACACAAAACCGTTGCAGTTATCGGTGATTCAACATTCATGCACAGCGGTATGACAGGTCTTGTAAACATAGCTTACAATAATTCAAATTCAACTGTTATAATCCTCGACAACTCTATCACGGGCATGACAGGTCATCAGCAGAACCCCACAACAGGCAAGAATTTAAAGGGCGACCCTGCCGCTGCCGTGAACCTCGAAGAACTCTGCAAGGCTATCGGCATAAAGAGAGTAAGAGTTACCGACCCCTATAAACTCGCTGAAACTGAACAGGCTATAAAAGAAGAACTCGCCGCAGATGAAGCCTCTGTAATCATCTCACGCAGACCATGTGCTTTGCTTAAATATGTAAAACATAATCCTCCTTTCAAGGTTGATACAAATAAATGCGTGGGCTGTAAAGCCTGCATGAAACTCGGCTGTCCTGCAATTTCAATACATGACAAAAAAGCAGTCATCGACCATACTCAGTGCGTAGGCTGCGGAATATGCAAGGAACAGTGCAAATTCAGTGCGATAGAATAAGGTGATACTATGATACAGCCCGAAGTATACAATGAATTTGAAAGCTGGATAGATTATCTCCTCGACAACAATACTATGCCCGAAGATACAAGGGCATTATGTCTCAATCTCTATGACGACGGAGATAATATCTATTCTTTACAGATAGTTGCCGCAAACAGATACAGCGATACCGACAGCGACTGGCCCTGCGATGAAGTATGGTCATCAGGTGAGGATATTTTCAGAATAGATATATCCGATGAGGAGGACAAGAATCGTCAGCACGCATACGATATATTCAAGGAGATAGTTGCAGAATACCTCCTCGAAGGAAAATACAGCGGTCTGCTTACATCATATCTTGCACTCGATATGGGATATGTTGACGGCGAACTCGAAATAATTTATAAAGCATAACAGACAGGAGATAGATATAATGGAAACTAAATCAATAATGATAGTCGGAGTAGGCGGACAGGGTTCGCTCCTTGCATCAAGACTTCTCGGAAATGTACTTCTCGCTCAGGGATATGACGTAAAGGTGAGCGAAGTACACGGTATGTCACAGAGAGGCGGAAGCGTTGTCACATATGTAAAATACGGCGACAAGGTATATTCCCCCGTAATCGAAAAGGGCGAAGCTGATGCAGTTATATCCTTTGAACTCTTGGAGGCTGCAAGATGTCTCCCGTATCTCAAAAAGGGCGGAAAGCTTATAACTTCAACACAGCAGATAGACCCCATGCCCGTTATCACAGGTGCGGCTGAATACCCTGAAAACCTCGTTGAAAAGCTTAAAAATGCAGGCGCAGACATCACAGCCGTTGATGCTCTCTCTCTCGCTGAACAGGCAGGTACTGCAAAGGCTTCAAATGTAGTTTTAATGGGAGTCCTTGCATCAAAAATGAATTACCCCGATGAACTCTGGCAGAAAGCCCTCGAACAGTGCGTTCCGCCAAAATTCCTCGAACTGAACAAAAAGGCATTTGAACTCGGTAAAAATGCCTGAATATAAGCATAATTTCATATCTGCATAATATTTTATTAAAAAGGAGTATGAAAATCCAATGGAAAGGTATTGGAACGAAGAAATCGAAACTATGTCCCGTGAGGACATGAAAAAACTTCAGAATGAACGTCTTGTGAAACAGGTAAGGCACGTTTATGACAATGTTAAATATTACCGTGACCTTATGGACAAAAAGGGTGTAAAGCCCGAAGATATAAAGTCAACTGATGACCTCTGCAAGCTTCCCTTTATCTCAAAGGCTGACCTGAGAGAGGCTTATCCCTACGGACTTCTTGCAAAGCCCCTCAGCGAATGTGTGAGAATCCATTCAACAAGCGGTACAACAGGCAAAAGAGTCGTTGCATTCTATACCCAGCATGACGTTGACCTCTGGAATGACTGCTGTGCAAGAGCAATAACTGCCGCAGGCGGTACAAATGAAGACGTTTGTCAGGTATGCTACGGCTACGGACTTTTCACAGGCGGAGCAGGTCTTGACGGAGGTTCTCATAAAGTAGGCTGTCTCACTCTCCCTATGAGTTCAGGAAATACCGAAAGACAGATAACTTTCATGCGTGACCTTAACACAACAATTCTCTGCTGTACACCTTCATATGCCGCATACATAGGCGAAACACTCCACGATATGGGACTTACCCCCGATGATATAAAGCTTAAGGCAGGTATTTTCGGAGCTGAACCGTGGACTGAGGAAATGCGCCGCTCTATCGAAAAATCCCTCGGCATAAAGGCTTATGACATATATGGACTTACCGAAACAAGCGGTCCCGGCGTTGCATTTGAATGCAGTGAACAGACAGGTATGCACATAAATGAAGATAATTTTATCCCCGAAATAATCGACCCCGATACAGGTGAAGTCCTCCCCGAAGGTCAGGTAGGCGAACTTGTATTCACAAGCATCACAAAAGAAGCTTTCCCGCTTCTCAGATACAGAACAAGAGATTTGTGCGTTCTCAGCAGAAAAAAATGCTCCTGCGGACGTACTCTCATCAAAATGGCTAAACCTATGGGCAGAAGCGATGATATGATGATTATAAGAGGAGTAAATGTATTCCCAAGCCAGATTGAAACCGTCCTCATCGAACAGGGCTATTCACCCAACTATCTCATCGAGGTTGACCGTGTAAACAATTCCGATACGCTCGATATAAGCGTCGAAATGAATACAGACCAGCTCTCCGATAAAGTCAAGGATATGCAGAAACAGGAACGTGACCTCGCTACCGCTATGCGTATGATGATAGGCATAACTCCCAAGGTTCACCTTGTAACTCCAAAATCAATCGCAAGAAGTGAGGGAAAAGCTGTAAGAGTTATCGACAGGCGCAAGCTTCATGACTAAAAACGAAAGGTGATTTATTATGAAAGTAAAGCTTTTTTCAACCAGATTTCTCCCCGTGCAGGAAAAATATGACCAGTTTGATACCTTTGAAAATGAACTCAATGAATTTATTGCAACTGTAAATGTCATAGACATCAAATACAGTACAGCCGCAGGTCTCTGCCATGATGCCCAGACCCATGTAAATGAATTTATTGAGGACTTTTCCGCACTCGTAATGTATGAGGATAAATCTGAAAATTCTGACAAGCCCAAAACTCAGAGCAAGCCAAGAACAACCAGAAAAAAGAAAACTGATGAAGATGCCCCGAAAGACAAATAATTCCCTGAAAGGCGGTATATAATGCTTGTAAAAGGTTTTGTCGGAAAAAATATAGAAAGCGTTACAAAGCTTGTAAACGATTTTCTTCTTAAAGTCGGAGTTATAGATGTAGATGTTGAAAATCACCCGTATGAGTACAGATTCTTCATAAAATACGACAAGCCCAACGGAAAAAATGTGAAAATAAAATATTTTTCAGGAGACGACTACCTCACACTCGTCCGCAAAGTCGAAAAATTCGGCGAAAGCGTGAAAATCATAAATGTCAAAATGGTGAGCTATGACAGAAATGACTACGAATACTGGGAGGACGACTGCCATACAACTGAATTTCTCGTAATATATGAGGATACCAGAAAAGCCGTTGTCAAGAAAACTCCCCGTGTTCACAGCGTTGAGGTGTTTACAGGTAAAAATCTCGCATCTCTTGAAAAGGAAATCCGTTTCTTTATGTCAAAAGTAAAGGCTACTGATGTTCAGATGCACTGCCATGACGGTATCTATACCGTCATGGTAACACATGACAGCGAAAAGGGAAGAAGAATGGATATAAAGGTGTTCGGCGGTTCTTATACCGACATAGAGCCTAAAATAAATAAATTCCTCCCCGCTGTCGGTACAGTCGGCATTTCAGCAGCAGGCTACGGAAATTATCAGAGCTGTCTTATAATGTATAACGAACCCGACGGACGCAGAGTTAAAGTAAAATATTTCTGCGGAAACAATATCGAAGAAGTAAAAGAAAATCTCAAAGAATTTATCAGGACAGTTGAACTTATCAGCATTAAAATGTCAGATTCCTCGGAAGGCTGTGTATTTCTCGCAGTCTATGAGGAAAAATAACATTGCTTTTATAAATAATAATAAAAGGAGGAAAAAGATATGCAGAATGTAAGACAGATTTCGGTGTTTCTTGACAATAAACCGAATCAGCTCACAGGTGTTATGAAAATATTCAAGGACGCAGGTATAAATATGCGTGCTCTGAGCCTTGCCGATACAAAAGATTTCGGCATACTCAGAATTATCGTGAACGATACCGACAAAGCCCTCGAAAAACTCAAAGAAGCTTCATATGCCTGCACTGCAACCGAGATAATCGCCATAACTATCCCCGATACTGCGGGACAGTTGAGCCGTGTAATTGATATCCTCGGTGCGGAAAATGTAAATATTGAGTATCTCTACGCTTTTATCGGAAAATCAGACAAGGCTGTATCCTTTGCAATTCGTGTGGACGACAATAACCACGCTTCCGATGCACTTCTCAAAGGCGGTATTATTCAGCTTACCGAAAATGACATATCGGAAATGTGAGAGTTGCACAAATATCAAAGGTTTAAATAAAATAAGTTTGAAAACACTTGACAAGCTTTTTGTTTTATTGTATAATTATTATACAGCGTTATGCGAGAAAATTTTTCAATAGGAGTGATTAAGATGAGTATTCTCGATACAGTGAATAACCTGAGCAGAACTGCTTCCGATAAGGCTAAAAGCGTTTCGGAAGCCAATAACCTCAAAAGAAAAATCCTCTACGAAGAGGAAAGAATCGTTGAGATTTTTACCGATATCGGCAAGAAATATTACAAAAACCCCAACGAAGACCCCGCAAACCTCAAAGTTCTCTGCGATGATATCGACACAAGACGCAGAAGAATCAAGAAGATGAGATTTGAACTCAACGGCATAAGAGGCTATAAAATATGCCCTAAGTGCGATGCGGAAGTAAATGAGCGTTTCCAGTTCTGCGGCCGCTGCGGTGCAAGACTTCCCGATATGGAAGACGATGACTTCATGTCACTTGAACCCAACGATTACTATACAGAAAGCAGCAACAATTTCTTTAATGCGGATTCAAACAAGAACTATTAATCCAGAAGGCTGTTCTGAGCAATCGGAACAGCCTGTTTTTTAAACGGAGGTCGTGATGAAATTATTGCGCTTTGTTGAAATAATATTGTTTATATTTTCGTGCAACCTTGTCCCAATGTGGACAGAACTGAATACCCCGAACAGCCTGAAAATTTTTCTGACAATATTTCTGATAATTTTCTATTTTTATGAAATTATAAAAAATGACAGAATACAGACAGACGACAAAAGATTAAAACGCCTTAACCGTGCAGGAAATCTCATATCTATGGGCGGAATCTCCGCAGTTGCCGAAATTGTACTGATTATTGCATATTTTATTAAATCAGATTCTGGAACTGCTGCAAAAATATTATCAGTAGTAATACCTCTGGCTATGATTGGCTTTGAACTCTTTGTCGGAGTGCTGAAAGCCGCTGTAAGTTCAAAACAGATAAAAATATCAGACCATATACTCATGCTTGCATTCTGGTGGTTTCCGATTGTCAATATTTTCCTGATAAGGAAATTTTATAAAGTTTCAAAACGTGAATTTATCGTGGAAAGTGACAGGCTCGAACTCGAAAACGCAAGGGCTGAAAATCAAATCTGTAAAACTAAATACCCTGTTCTCATGGTTCACGGTATATTTTTCCGTGACTGGCAGCTTATGAATTACTGGGGGAGAGTGCCTGCATCACTCATAAGAAACGGCGCAAGCATATACTACGGAAATCAGCAGTCCGCTCAGTCCGTTGCTGACAGCGCAAAAGAACTAAAAAATACTATCCTCAAAATAATAAACGAAACAGGTGCGGAAAAAGTCAATATTATTGCCCATTCAAAAGGCGGTCTTGATTCACGCTATGCAATAAGCTGTCTCGGAATGGATAAATATGTCGCTACACTCACAACTATAAATACCCCCCATAAAGGCTGTGACATGGTTGATTATTTGCTGGAAAAACTCCCCGAAAGCGTTGTCAGATTCATTGAGAAAAAATATAACTCCGTATTTGCAAAGCTTGGTGATACAAAACCAGATTTTCTTGCAGGTGTACACGATTTGAGTGCAGTAAGGGCGAAAACCTATGATGCGGAAATGCCCGACAGTCCCGATGTTTCATACAGGAGCAGTATGTCCGTAATGAGCAGTGCAGGTTCAGCAGGTATTCCGCTGAATATCGGCTATATGCTGATTAAAAAATTAAACGGTGCAAATGACGGTCTTGTATGGGAGGAATCAGCAAAACACGGAGACTTTGAACTTATTTCCAATAAACACAAAAGAGGAATAAGCCATGGTGATGTTATTGACCTTTTCCGTGAAAATATAGACGGCTATGACGTAAGGGAATATTATGTCAGCCTTGTCAGAAATCTTAAAAATCAGGGCTACTGAATTGTTTTCTTATTCCCCTGCATACATAATATGCAGGTATGCACAGAAAAAACCATGCAAACGAAAAGGGCAGGCATATCTGTCCCATGAGATTAAACGGTACATCAGAATAATCCCATACATTCCAGTGCATAATAATATTGTCAAAAATTCCCACTGTAAATTCTGTTCCCGTGATGATAATTGCCCCGATAAAACAACTTTTAATAAGCGTCATGGTATTTCGCCTGTTGATGCCATAGAGTATACTCAGTATAACTCCGCCTGTCAGAGCCATAGTCCAGTGTGTATAGCCACGGTTGAGAATTTCTATCAGACTGTAAATAAAATAACCCATAAGAAAGGCAAATAGGTGCTGTGAAAATTTCATTTTGTTACCTCTTTTCCTGTTTTATGGTATTATAAGCAAAAAATAAAAAATTATACAATGAGGTGTAAAAATGCGAAAAAGCTGTATAATCATGCATATTTCAAGCCTTCCGTCAGAATACGGAATAGGCAAAATGGGAAAACACGCTTTTGAATTTGTGGATTTCCTTAAAAGTGCAGGAGTGAAGTGCTGGCAGATACTTCCTCTGTCTCCCACAAGCTACGGTGATTCCCCCTATCAGTCATTTTCAGTAAATGCAGGAAATCCCTATTTTATTGATTTTGATATACTTGAAAGTGACGGCTTGCTTGAACATCATGAATGTGCAAGCTATGACTGGGGCGGTGACCCTGATAAAGTAGATTACAGCATAATCTATGATAACTGCTTTGATGTTTTAAGACTCGCACACGCAAGATTCAAGCCTTCAAAATTCCCCGACTATAAAAAATTCTGTGACGAAAATAAAAGCTGGCTCGATGAATATGCCCTCTTTATGGCTCTGAAATTCAAGTATGACGGTAAACCGTGGACTGAATGGGATAACGATATCTCCCTCCACAAAACAAAGGCTGTAAGCGATGCGAAAAAAGAACTTAAAAAAGATATTAATTTTTATAAGTTCCTGCAATATGAATTTAACCGCCAGTGGACTGAACTGAAAAAATATGCCAACAACAGCGGTATTGAAATAGTAGGAGATATCCCGATATACTGCGCCCTCGACAGTGTTGAGGCATGGTCTGATCATAAACTTTTCTGGTTTGATAAAAAACGCCGTCCCGTATGCGTGGCAGGCTGTCCTCCCGATGAATTTTCGCCCACAGGTCAGCTCTGGGGAAATCCGCTCTATGACTGGAACTATCATAAAAAAACAGGTTATTCATGGTGGATAAACCGCATAAAATCCGCAACAAAACTCTATGATATCGTGAGAATAGACCATTTCAGAGGCTTTGAAAGCTATTATACAATTCCCTACGGCAACGAGGACGCTACTGTCGGAGAATGGAAAAAAGGTCCGAATTATGAACTTTTCAGACTCGCAGAGGAAAAACTCGGAAAACTCAACATTATTGCCGAAGATTTGGGATTTATTACCCCCGAAGTCCGTGAGATGCTTGACAAATGCGGATACCCCGGAATGAAAGTTTTGCAGTTCGGATTCAGTGACGGTACAAATGAACATCTCCCGCATAATTTCACAACTACAAACTGCTTTGCCTATACAGGTACTCACGACAATGAAACACTTAACGGCTGGGTAGAGGTCATGGACAAAAAGTCCCTGAAATTCACTAAAAAATATCTCAATGTAAAGAAAAAAAGCGAAATTCCATGGGCTGTAATACGTTCAGCATGGGGAAGTGTTGCGGAAGTTGCTGCTGCACAGATGCAGGATTTCCTGAACAGTCCAAAAAGTGCAAGAATGAATACTCCCTCAACACTTGGCTGTAACTGGCAGTTCAGAACCAAAGAAAGCGATTTCACCCCTGAACTTGCAAAGAAAATTAAAAAATTAAATAAAATTTATAACAGATAACGGAGGAAAAACAATGGATAAAAATTTATTTATTGAGAAATTTACAGGGAAACTTCCCAAAGACCTGAAACAGGCATCACCTCAGCAGATTCACAATGCCCTTGGCGATACAGTCATGGAGATTTTCTCAGACCGCTGGAATAAAAGCCGTGAGGAACATTTGTCAAAACGCCGTGCGGCATATCTTTCAATGGAATTTCTCGTAGGACGAGCTGTATACAATAATCTACTTGTGCTTGGCATATATGACGAAGTAAACGAGATATTCAGCGAACTCGGAATAAATCTCGCAGACCTCGAAACAATAGAGGACGCAGCCCTCGGAAACGGTGGACTTGGCAGACTTGCGGCTTGTTTCCTTGACAGTGCGGCAACGCTTTCACTCCCGCTTGACGGTTACGGAATACGCTATAAATACGGACTTTTCAAGCAGTCCATTGTTGACGGATTCCAGAAGGAGGATATTGACGACTGGACTAAATACGGTGACCCGTGGTCGAAAAGGTGCGATGAAGATACAGTCATCATAAATTATAACGGTCAGACAGTAAAGGCTGTACCCTATGATATGCCGATATTTGGCTGTAAGACTGAAAATGTCGGAACTCTCAGATTATGGCAGGCTGAACCCGTGAAAGAGTTTGATTTCGATACATTTAACCGTCAGGAATATCTTGAGGCATCTAAGGAGAAAATCTATGCGGAGGATATTTCCCGTGTACTTTATCCGAATGATGATACAAATGAGGGTAAGAAATTAAGGCTTAAACAGCAGTATTTTTTCAGCAGTGCATCACTCACGGATATAATTAAAAAGCATAAGGCAAGATACGGAACACTTGACAATCTTGCGGACTATATCTCAATTCAGCTCAATGACACTCACCCTGTTATTTCGATTCCCGAACTTATCAGACAGCTTGTGGACAATGAGGGATATACTTTTGAAAAAGCCCTTGAAATGGCTAAGAAGATATTCAACTATACAAACCATACAGTAATGCAGGAGGCTCTCGAAAAATGGTGGATTGGACTTGTTGAAGAAGTTCTCCCCAGAATATATGAGATAATCATTCAGATTAATGAGGAACTCATCGCTGAAATGTATACAAAAGGCGTTGAAAAAGACAAGATTAACCGCATAAAAATTATAAAGGGCGAACTTATTCACATGGCAGATATGGCTTGCTATGCATCAAGTCATATAAATGGTGTTGCAGAAATACACACACAGATTCTCAAGGATACAGTTCTCGCAGACTGGTACAGTCTCAGTCCCGAAAAATTCAGAAACGAAACAAACGGTATCACACAGAGAAGGTGGCTTGCCCTCTGCAATAAGGAACTTTCCGCACTCATAACAGAACTTCTCGGAAATGATGACTGGATTACAGACCTTGATAGGCTTAAAGCCCTCGAAAAATATGCAGATGATGAAAATATTATCAGACGTTTCATGAATATAAAATCTGACAAGAAAAAACAGCTTGCGGATTTCATAAAGGCTAAGGACGGCATAGAAATAAATCCTGATTCTGTATTCGACATACAGATTAAGAGACTCCATGAATACAAGAGACAGCTTCTCAATGCTTTCTCGATACTCTGGATTTACTATGGAATCAAGGACGGAAGCATAAAGAATTTCAAGCCCACAACATTTATTTTCGGTGCAAAATCCGCTCCCGGTTACAGGAGAGCAAAGGCAATTATCAAGTATATCAACGAGATAGGCAGAATAGTTTCCTCAGACCCCGAAACAAAAGATTTAATCAAGGTTGTATTCGTACAGAATTACAATGTATCCTATGCGGAGAAACTGGTTGCAGCAGCGGATATTTCCGAGCAGATTTCAACAGCAGGTACGGAGGCATCAGGTACAGGAAATATGAAACTTATGCTCAACGGTGCAGTAACTCTCGGAACTTATGACGGTGCAAACATTGAAATCGTTCAGGAAGCAGGCGAAGATAACAATTATATCTTTGGCGCAAGAGTTGAAGACCTCGAAAAAATCGTTCCGACTTACGACAGCAGAAAAGTTTTTGCTGAAAACAAGATGATAAAGAAAGTTGTATCTTCACTCATTGACGGAACAGTTTCAGGCAATACAGAGGATTTCCGTGAACTTTATTCTTCACTTCTTGACGGTGCAAGCTGGCACGCTCCTGACCATTATTATCTTCTCGGAGATATTCAGAGTTACGTTGACAAAAAGCTTGAATGTATAACCGATTACGGCAGTACGGCTTTTGCAAGAAAACAGTGGCTCAATATTTGTAATGCAGGAAAATTCAGCTCAGACAGAACTATTGCAGACTATGCGGAAAACATCTGGAATATAAAATAAAAATAAAACGCTTTCACAATTGTGAAAGCGTTTTTTTGTTTCAGCTTACATATACTGTAATTTTTGCACTTACATTTCTGTTATTACTGCTTGTAACGGTAATTGTACAAGTACCTTTGCCGACAGCGGTAACATTACCATAACCGTCAACGGTAGCAACAGCAGTATTTGATGAAGTCCAGATTTCGCCCTTTAAGCTTTCGGGAGCGGTAGTGGGTGTCATAGTTACCCATGAGATATCTTTCTGACCTACCGTGAGATTCATTGTAGTTTTTGATAATGTG
>OCVV011341992.1_pt1 | contig 11247 bp, 6 predicted proteins | sample 1539721 | NCBI WGS metagenome assembly OCVV01 (sample SAMN02144230, study PRJEB22623) | gut metagenome | biome: sheep rumen | host: Ovis aries | place: New Zealand | reverse complement strand
ATCTTTACTCAAATTAATGCATATAAGAAAAGAAAAGCTACTGATGAAGTAGTAGAAGATAATCAAAATAAATTAGAAGAAGAGAAAAAAACTTTAGAAGAGCAGGCTATTAAAGAATATCTAGAATCCTTAAATAAAGATAAAGAAATTAAATAATGAAATTAAGAACTGTTGGATACATAACAGTTCTTTTATTTTCATAATCTATCCTATAAATTTAATAGGCTTCATATTAAAACCAATATTAATGATTAACATAAGTGTACTATATGTTTAAAATAATGTGAAATGTTTATATTGAAAACACTTTCAAAATTTTCAAAGCGTTTACATTCTTTTCTTTTGTTTTAATTAGTACTAGTATATCAGTGCGAAAGCAAAAGGAGGCCTAGCACTATGTCAAAAAAACCATTTGTTTTATCAGGAAAAATTAACGCACGTTATTTAAAAAATAAGAGATTCAAAACTGAAAAAGATGCTCTTTCATATATGGATAGTTTAATTACAAAATATGATTTAGACGTTACAGATGCAAATTCATATAATAATGTCCAAGTATATTTTGTAGATAGCTATACAGTTTTTACAATTTCTGAACAAAACTAATTAAATTTACTAAACTAATAAAGGTAGAACTTTTTAATAAGTCCTACTTTTTTTATTGCTAAATATTTATAGAATCATATTTTATAAGGTTGAATTCAAGGCATTTTATATATATATAATCAAGTTGTATATTCAAAAATCTTGAATATTGGAGGTGTCTTATGCCTGTTTTAAATATTAAATTGGATAATATTTTAGCGTTTAATGATTTTGAAATTAATTTGTCATATCCAAAGAAATTACAAAATACTTTGATACAAGATGAAAATCTATTTTTGCATCCATCTTTTAGATATAAAAAATTAAATATTTTTGTTGGTTCTAATGCAAGTGGTAAAACTTCTTTAATTAAATGTATTTGGACTATATTACTTTTCTTAAAAAACAAAGAAAAAAATATTATTGATTCAATTATTAATGATAATGGTAAAGAAGCTACTATTGTTATGGATTATGTTTTTGAATATCAAGAATCTTCTAAATTACAAAGAATCATTATTTCTTCATTTAATAAGGAATTAAAAATGGCATTCAATGAATTGAATATTAAAAATGGAGATTCATATGAAGGCAGAATTAAAGATTTAGATAGACTTGAATATAAATTTAAAAACTATATCGAAGTATTGAACTGTTTTGATTTTGATGATGGATGGAATGTAGTTCTTCCTGCAACAGAAGAAGGCTTTGATAATATTAAAATTCTAGAATTAAAGGATGATGAAGAAAAAGATTATTTTGAGATTTTAAATAATGTTTTAAAAACATTAGATCCTGCAATTATGAATGTCAGAAAGAGTAATGACGCTCCAAATGCTATTGTTGTAGAACATGAAAATACTGGAATTGTTATTATTCAAGATGGAATGAAATTATCAAGTATTAATTTCTTATCAAGTGGTACTAAATATGGTATTAATTTAGCAAATATTATCTTTGCAATTAAGCATCATATAAATGGTATCTATTTAATTGATGAGCAGTTTTCTTATGTTAATTCAGATATTGAAAGCTCTATATTATCAACAATGGTTTCTTTACTAGGTCCTAATGAACAAATATTTTTTACTACTCATAATGCAAATATTTTAGATTTAGGATTCCCATTCCATTCATTTAATTTTATGAAAAAAATAAAAGAAGAAGGAAAACAAAGAATAGTAGTTTCTTGCGCAACGGAAGTAGAGAATAGAAATAATGTTCCTGTAAGATCAATTCTAGATAATGATATGCTTGGCACCGCTCCAAACGTTAATAAAATCTATGAAATTGCAGAAAAATAATTAATTTTTTTTGGGATAGTATAAGAAATAATATTTATTATAGAACCATACAAAAAAGATAGAACACAAATTCATGTTCTATCCTTTTTTGTTAATCAATTATATTAAAATGTTTTAATGCATTACTAATTCCGTTATCGTTAATATCTGTTGTAATGTAGTTACTTACTTTTTTAGCCTCATCTACTCCGTTTCCCATACATACACCTGTGCCTACATATGAGAGCATTTCAATATCATTCTTACCATCTCCAAAGGCCATAGAGTCTTGAACATCGATTGAGAGAATCTCTAGTAGATGCTTAATACCAGTAGACTTATTAACGGTATTTTTAAATACATCATATCCATATTGTTTTAATCTTAGATATGTTAAATCTTTTGTTAAATTACTAAATCTAGATGTATATTCATCATCTACAAAGAGGTTAAGCATATAAACATCTTCGTTTAATTCTTTTACATCTGGAACTGGGATATTAAATGGTTTTAATCCTTTAAACGCTAAATCTAAGTTATTGTTATAACAATAGAAATCATCATATGTGTGGAAAACAATATTACAATCAATATCTTTAGAAACATCTAACATTTTTTGAATATCATCTTTATCTAGAGGATCTCCATAGATAATGTTTTTATTTTTATCTAATACTAATGAACCATTACATAAAACGTAATAATCAAAATCAATAGTATCAAAGATACCAGTCATTTTGGCAAGAGGATAATTTCTACCAGTTGCTAAACAGATTAAAATGCCTTTTTCTTTAGCTTTTTTTATTGCGCCAATAGTTGATTGAGGAACAATCTTAGTATCGTTAGGGTATAAAGTGTTATCGACATCAAAAAATATAATTTTATAATTTTTATTCATACATTGTTATTATAATTTAGTGGATTTTTCTTTCAATAAAATGTATTAAAAAAGTTCAATTTTTCAATAAAAAAGCCTAGATTTAATAACCTAGGCTCTAAGTATTTAACTTATATTATTATTCTGTAACAACTTTAGCGTTGCCTGCAAATCTCTTAATTGAAGTGATAACTGCTGTTGCACGAGCTTTGTCATCATAAACTTCACCTGCAAGGATCATACGTTTTTGTTTGTTGTATAACTTGTATTGGAATTTTCCATTCTTATCTTTGAAGATATAGAATTTACCTTCATATGCAAGTTTTCTAAAGTTTTCTAAAGCATCTTTACATGTTGTTAATGATTTATAAACTTGTGATGTAGCGATAACTTGTCCGTTTGAAGCGATTAATTGATATGTGTATTTTTCATCTTCGTTGATAATTTTGAATTTACCACCTTCGATTTGCTCTACTACTTCTGTGAATTCTTCTACTTCTGAATGGTCTTCATTTGATTCTTCGACTTCAATTCTTTCTGTAGCTGCCCAACGTTTTGCAGATTCAGATGCTGATTTTGATCTTGCTTCTGTCTTGTAGTTAGCGGATGTTGCAAGTGTTCTACCTTGCTTTGTCATAACACGGAAAGAGAATAATCCATGTTTATCTTCAATGAATTCAATTTTTGCAGTATCGTTTGATAAATTCTTCTTTAATGTTTCAATACCTTTACGGCATGATTCTTCGTTTGAATATAATTCTGAAACAACTAATAATTCACCGTTAGAAGCTTTTAATCTATAACGGTAGTTGTCACCGTCTTGAGAAATAACGAATTTACCTTGTCCTTTTAGAGAAGCTTTTGGAGTATCACCTTCAGCTTTTTCAACTTTTTCAGCTTTTTCTGGTTTTGGTCTAGGTGCGACTTTCTTTTCTGAACCTCTCTTAATTACAGGTTTCTTTTCTTCTGCTGGTTTTTCTTCTTTAACTTCAGGAACTTCTTCCTTAGCTTCTTCAACCTTTTCCTCAACAGGTTCTTCTTCTACAGGTTGTTCCTCAACAACTTCTTCTTTGACTTCTTCCTTAGGTTCTTCTTTAGCTTCTTCTACATTAGAAACTTCTTCAACCTTTGATTCATCAACTTTTTCTTCGACTGGTTCTTCAGCCTTTTCTTCTTTCTTTTCTTCAACTGCTTTTGGTGAAGAGACTTCTTGTTTTGCAAGTTTCTTTCTCTTGCTACCTTTAACAATTAGGCAAATGAATAGTACTAATAAGAAGATGACTAGTACTGCGACTGCACACAAAATAACAAATGCCCATAAATCAGGATTACCTGTTCCTCCTAGGCTAAATGTTTTTGCAATCCAGTCTAAAATTGGCCTTAAGATTGCATAAATTTGATCCATATTATTTTTTCCTCCAATAATTAATGAATGTACTTTAATTATAGTTTTGTTTTAAATTGATTTTCAATAGCCTAAAAAATATTTAAATATTTTAAATGATAAATTTATCATACAATGAGTGAATTTTTAGCAAGAAAAGAACAACTGTTTCATTTATTACATTTTGCCCATATGGATAAAATTGTCTTTTCGTGCCTAGATACTACCTTCTTGTGCCACGATTCTTGAAAGTGCTTTCTTTAATAATTTATTATTAAAAAGCGAATTGTCCTTACGAAGAGATGGGGATCAGCTGTAGTGACTAAAAAAACTAATCGTTGGTATTAAGTTTTTAAAGGTCATCACAGTATTTTTTTGTAACCAAACAAGGTTAATCATTAATTCGGGGACCAATGAAAAAATTAAGAATTCTAATAACACCAATTATAACTCTTATGCTTGTGCTCATTTTAGGAGTCACAACTTTTTCATGGTATACAGGAATTGATAGTGCAAATCTTGATGTTAATAATATTCAGGGAAATGAAACTATCGTAAATGTAAGTAGCGCACTTGAAGGTGAAAATGCTGACTTAATTAAAGTTGGCGATATTTATGAATATTCATCTACAAACGCAATGTACAAAGTTAGAGATAGTGGAGAAATCAATGGATATGCTGGTCAAACAGGAAGACTCAGAGATTCGCTTGAAGATAAAGCATACATTATTTTCTTCGGTGTCAGCGTTTATTCAAATAAGAAAGCTCAAGAATGGTCAAAACTTGACTATGGATATATTGAATCATGTGATATAACTCTTGCAAGTGGTGAGGTAGAACATCATGAACCTGAAGAAGGTCATATGGGACTTGATGAATTTAGAGTTATCTTCCTTGAAAAAACAAACTACGCTAAAAAATATTATTACTTTAGAGAAGTTAATGAAATGTCCGTGGCAAATAAAGATGAAGAGAGTAAGAGAATTAATTTCTTCATTGGCTTAAAGTTCCATGATGGTTCAAACAACGTCTTCCCATTCTCTGCAAGAAAATATATGGGTTCTAAATTTGAATTAAATATTAAGTTTGACTCAACTGAAAATAATTCATTTATGCAACTTAGAGTTCTTCACCCAGACCAAGGTCAAAAGGTTCTTGCAGATGATGAAACTTACACATATAAGAATCAAAATTGTACTTACTATGATTACATCAAACAAGAAGGTAGCAATGGTGATTTCATGAAGCAATACACCTTTGCAACATCAGATGGTCAACCATTTGATTTACATGAAGGCGACATCATTAATCCATACAACAAGTTAACAAGAACTACTTATCATGTCTTTGATAACTGGACAGATGTTACGGATACTGATGGTGATGCTAACGGGGATACCTTCACAATGCCAAAAGCAGAAAATGGTAAATCGTTAAATGACTTTGTCTTCTATGTAAAAATCTACACTAATAAGATTTCTTGTTATGTTCAATATCCATTCGATACTTACTATTACAAAGGTGGTAATAACGGATGGAAGAATGCAAAGATGACTGAAGTTAATAAAGATACATCTACTAAGTTCTACAATTATTATTCTGACGAAGACAATACTGTAGCGTCTCAAACTAGAGTAGAAAAGAATGAAACGATGTATCAACACGCTAAAGATTTATACGATACAGCATTTAGTTACGATAAGAATGGTGATAATTCAGCAATTCCTTCAACAGTACTTGGTCAAGCGAAGAAAGGTTACTTCAACGGTACAACTTATGCAAATGCAGATACTTGGTCAAGCTGGGGTAACAATTACACTCAGTTAAGTAATGATGGAGGAGCGAGAGAAGTCTTTAAAGATGTGACTGATTATCAGATGTACTACATCGATGTAGTTTCCGATAACGTCTTTGAATTCTTAGTCTTTGATACAAGTGATCATTACTATAAGAACTCATTTAACACAGATGCAAGTAACTACAAAGCTGGTAACGGTAGATGGAGAATTTATTTACTTGTCAATCAAGATACTAGTAAAGGACTTGAAATCGAAGGTAATAATGGTACTTCATCATTTAGAAACGGAAGAGATTATAAATATCGTAGTGTAGTTATATATGAAAAGATTGGTGATTATGATTTAGCAGAAGATTCATTCTACATTAGAGGATCATTTAATAACTGGGAAGCACTTGATGCTTATAAATTCACTTACGTTCCAGAAACAATTACTGAAAGAGGATTTACAGATCCTGCTCACTACGAAGTAAAAGTTTCTTTAGATGCTAAGAGAAAATATATCGATAGCAATGGTAAAGAAAGAGAAGCAAATCACGAATTCAAGATTGCAAATGCAACTTTCGGGGTTTCTTGGGCATTAGATGGTTTTGTTAGCCAAGATAGAATCATTCCAACTGACTTAGCAGAACTTGGTTTAAATAATGCGACAAATCCATTAAGCGATTATTTTGAACCACAAGATGAAAACAGCCAGATGTCAAACATTGTTTTGAAACGTTCTGGTACATACACATTTAGACTCTACTATTACTTAACAACTAATAGCGAAGGTCTACCGGTAACTACAGCATTTATCTACGTTACTGGATACGAAGAATTAATTTAATTAACTAAAAGAAAGGAGGTTACTACTATGGGTACAAATAAGAAAGTTTTGCCAAATGAAAAAGAAATTAAAAAATCTATTTCATCTAAGCCAAAATTTAATAACAAACTTATTACTATCGTCATCTCATCTGTTGCATTAGTCGGTACAGTAGCAGTTTCTTCCTTTGCATGGTTTACTATGGTCAACAATGGTCAACTTAATATCATTGTTCCTACTACTACTGAAGATGGTATTACATTTACTACTGCAGAATATACAGAACTTGAAGGTTCTTTAGTTCCTGCAAAAATGAAAAAAGGTGTCATTAATAATTACCAGAAGATGGATGATGATTTAAATTTTGTCACTGGTAAAATCGATTTACTTGATGTTCCTACTAAAGAAGAAGTCTTACCTTTAAGAGAAAATCATACTGATGCAGTTGGTAATGTACTTTTTACAACATACAAACTCGATGGAGAAGAATTTGAAAATCCATCTCCTTACATTGAATATCCTGCAACCGTTGCTTATAGACAAATGCCTTTAGCGGTTGGTTCTAAGACATTAACTAAAAAAGATGCAACATTTAGAATGCATATTCAGTATTACGATATCTTTAATAAACCAAAGAACTTATCACAAAAAGATGCTTTCACATTCCGTTTCTACTTAATTAAAAACGTAGAAAAAGATAAAGAAGGCTTAGAAGATGAAGATTTAAATATTTTAACAACAAGAACTCCAGGTAATGGAAATAAAAACAAAAAGACTTTAGATCAATTTTTCTATGAAAATAAATCTAGATTCTCATTACTTCGTATGGAAGAATCTAGCGGTACATTTACTCTAACTGCAGAAGAAGCATTTAACTATAAACATTTAGACATGTATCGTATTACACCAATCCTTACAACTGAAGATGGTGTAGAGGTTATGAAATTCCAACTCAAAGACCTCGATGTTAACACAAATTATACAATGTTATTTGAAGCATATTATTCTTTACCTGATGAATTAATCGAAGGGGATTTATGCTTAACAAATAAAATCAATATCATCATTAGATATACTACTGATGGTTCTAATGGAACAACTTCTGAATTTGGTGAAGAAGATCCATTAATTTTCGATGAAGATTCCAATCTCCCATGGGATTGGACAAAAATGTAGAAAGGAGGACAAGCATGAATAAAATTAAAAATTTCTTTTTGAAATCTAATTTATTACCAGTCTTTTTAGCGGTAATTTTAGCTTTATCATCTGTTGTAGCTTCTGTCTTCCTTACATTTGCAATTTGGACAGGTGCATCTACTTCTCAGCCTATTGTTACTGAACAATTTAATCCATCAGAAGATGACTTTGAATTCTATGCAGCAATTCCTAACGTCTCGTCAGAAGGCGGATACGATTATTATCCATTAGATCAAGTCCCTGAAGCATTACAAAATTCAGTAGAAGGTTTAGCAGTTGCAAAATATGAAGCATTTAATGAAACTGTTTATATTCCTTCTTATCCAGAAGTAACAATTAACAAAATTAAATATAATGAGGACAACAAAGAAGAATTACCAGTAATTGATGTTCTTGCAGGTTATTATTCTTCTGCAGATACAATGGGTTCAAATGGTATTGCAGGTAATCAATCTGTTAAATATATCATCTTACCTGACACATTACGTCACGTTTATTCTGGTTCCTTTAGTAAGATGACAGGCTTAAAGAAAGTTACTGTCTTAGGCGCGACAAATTATTATTACAAATTACATTTAACTAATTACCAATCAATTCCTGAAATTGGTATTTGGTCAGATGAACAAGATACAAGTGTCGAAGACCCTTATGATATGTTAGTTCTTTCTGAAGATAAGACATTCTACTATTCTAAGAACGATCTTCTTACTTACAAAGTAGATGTAGATGGTTCTAATGGTACAATTGAATTTAAATCAGTCGGCCACGAAGTTGTCTTTACAGATTCAGAAGCTATTACTCATACAGCTTTAACATTTGGTAAGTCAAACGAATCTTATTACACATATCCTGATAAGTTATATATCGAACCAGGTGCATTTACTAATGACTCTGGTACAAATGACATTACTATTTCTAAAGGTATCAGTTCATATACTTTAGGTGCAGGTCATACTATTGATGTAGTTTACGAAGATGAATCTCACATTGCAAATGGTACAGGTTTCTCTTATTCAACAAGTAAAATCTTTATGAACCAATTCTCATTTAAAGGGGCAACTGGTTCACAAGGTCACTTTACTTATTTAGGTTCAATTGACACTTATGTCACAACATTTATTCCTAAAGAAGATATCACTTTATTTACTATTCACGACAACGTAAATAATACTGATAAAGATTATCCTGTTAACTTTAAAGCATATACAAAATATGAAGTTAAACTTAAAGAATCTTCATTCAGTACTGCAGATAGTAAAAAATATGATATTTCATATACTGAATATACATATGAACTCCAATATACAGATGGAGGTACTAAACATTCAGTTCCATTATCATTAAATAAATCTCAAACAACTAATGAAGAATATAAATATTTATTATCATTAGGTGGAGCATATCCTTCTGATTTAACAGCAGTTCAAAAAACTCATGATTATGTTGTTGGTGGCGATATTGATGGAACAGTTGGTCCTACAACAAATATCGCGACATTTGATTTAGGTTGGACAAATGCTTACTACAACAAAGATTCTTCTACATTTGATATTTCATTCTCACCTAATAGAATTTATCAATCAACTCATTACTATTCATCAAGTAATGAAGATTTACAAACTAAGGTTACTAAATTAAATATCAACGCAGAAAAGGTTTATTACTTAAATCAGGTTTCAAAACATATTGATGGTAATCCAGGTAACGAAAGTATTACTGTTACATTTAATAACCCAAATAACTGGGACGCAGCATTCATTTTAGCGTATTCAGTTTACGATACTTCAAAAGAAACTTTATATTATGATGGAAAGAGTAATCCAACAACTTTAAGTGAAGATGGAACAGAACCATTTAATTTAATGACTAAATATAGTTCTACTAAGTTCACTTATACATTTGATTTAACTTATGGTACTCCTATGTACATTAAGTTTGCTCAAGGTGCTTCTGCTGCAATTACTAAATATCCTACACCATTTGTTTCTGAAGATAATTTACAAAATTATTTAGAAGATAATGCAAAAACTAGAATCTATTTAGATACAACAGTTTTAGGTGATATCAGCGGTAATTATTATTACGTTCATTATTCAAGTGATAAAGGCTCAAGTGATGTTCAGTTATATAGATATTCTTCTGATTATTACTATGCTGATATTCCAGAAACTACTCAACATATTGAAGTAATTAAGAGTTCAATTGATGGAGTAAGTAACTTAAGAACAGACAATACTATTTATATAAGTGAATCAATTTATTTTGATAATACTAAACCTACTATTGTTTTAGATGAAGGTCAGGTTAGTGATAATGTTTTACCAAAAGCTGCTATTACATTAGAAGAAATTCCTTATGGTGCAGTTGGATATAATTTATATTCAAGATTAAAATTAGAAATTCCTTCTGGAGAAACTAAATCTAATCAATATTATTTCTTAAATGATAACTTAGGTTATGGAGATAGATCTGAAATCTTACCAAAACCTACTGGAGATACAGTTAATTACTATTTCTATGCATATACATGGGGAAATGGTGATTCTACAACAGAATTTAAAAAGTTAGAAGGCTATGAAAATATTTATTATGCAGATATTTCTTCTTCACATAATAAAATTATTTTCGTTAAGAACCCTACATCTGGCTTATCATCTGCATGGAATAATAAAGTTTATCAATCAGGTGACTTAGATTTTTCTTCTAGCAATTCTGTTTATACTCTTGTTGAAGAAAATGGTGGATTAAAAGATGTTACTGCTTCTTCAAATACTTATGGCTATCCTGAAACTACTGAAAACGGAAAAGTAAGAGTATTTATTAATTTAGAAAACGCTGTTATTGAAGATAAACCAAAAGCAACTCAAGAAAGATATGCTTTTGAACTTATTACTTCTAGCCAAATTGATGATTCAAATGCTAGAGGTATTACAATCATAAAAGGAACAGTTTTAAGTGTAGATTTCTATAATCCTATTACAAAAGAAGTTGTTAACTTAGGTTGGTCAAGTACAGAACACGGTACTGATGGATCTAACTTATTTATTGAATCTGAAGATCATAAATTCTTATTCTTAGAAGATTGCAATGTTTATTTATATTTCAAAGTTGATCTAGATAGCGAAGGTCATATTACTAATTATCGTTATTGGTTCAGTGTCGTTAAAATTGATGGAAATAGACAAGGTTATGAATTTAGAGATGCTGGTGTATTTGAAAATGCTAGTGAAAATACTGAATTTACCTTATCTTCCGATGGAGATAATATAAATGAAAATTCTCCTCAAGACGATTCATTACAAAGTGGAAACATTA
>OCVV011314873.1_pt1 | contig 11247 bp, 10 predicted proteins | sample 1539721 | NCBI WGS metagenome assembly OCVV01 (sample SAMN02144230, study PRJEB22623) | gut metagenome | biome: sheep rumen | host: Ovis aries | place: New Zealand | reverse complement strand
TGTAGCATTGACGAATAAGCTTGTCAATTAAGTGCCCGTACTCTCCAAAAGCTTCAGGCAGATCCGCAGCAGGAGCCTCGTATCTGCATCTTCCAGATCCATCTCCAGAATCCGGGTGATCCGCTCCAGCCTCTTGAGAAAGCTGTTGCGGTGGACATAGAGCTGGTCCGCCGTGCGGGAGGCGTTGCATTCACTATTGAGATAAACGCGAAGGGTCCGCACATAGTCGGATCCCTTCTGCAGATCATGCTCCACAAGGCGAAGGAGTCCGGCGGGATACAGGACGCCCTTCGGCATGGTGCCGGTGCAGGCGGAGAGCATGTAGCGGAGAATGTTTTCTCCGAAGCGGCTGATGGTTTCAGAGGAATCGCTTTCCATGAAACTCTCGAGGGCAAAGGACGCCTGCTCATAGAAATGCGGGAACAGGCTGAGTTCTCTGAAGGGATTGCTCAGTCCGCAGATATATCCCATTCGCTGCAGCAGCTCTTCAAAATCCGCTTCCGGATTATCCGATGGATCCGCAGCCCGGTGCAGGATCCCTACAATTCCGTCCCCGTACTGCAGAACATGAACCCTTCCCGGGAGAAGCATCCGAAGCTGCTCGCACATATAGTTGTGGGGAAGATAACGGGCTCCCTGCCGTTCGCGTGCTCTCAGGCAGAGCCAGCTTTCCCCCGGAGCCAGACGGACCTGGCGGAGCCGCGCACCCTGAGGAATGCGGCTGTTCAGAATGTCGCGGATAATTGCAGTTTCAAGGGAATCGCCGGTGGAAGTGGTGCTGAAATAGCGGAGGGCCATTTTGCACAGATAATTGAAAAAATGGTCCATCAGCGGATAGTCACTCTCCCGGAAAGGATGCACATCATTTGTGAAGTAGGCACATCCCATATAGCGTCCGAAGGAATAAATATTCTGGCAGTAATTTTTCGTGGAGACATTGGGAATAGCAGAGAGGTAAGGAACCTGGATCTCCCGCTCCACGAGGCCGACATCCCGGATCCCTTCCAGGTTCGTCATATCGAACGCACTATGGCCATCCCGCATATCATGGAAATGAGGCTTCCCATCTTCCATATTGCAATTGAACATCGGATGCAGGCCATAGTCGGAAAGGCCGATGCGGTTTTTAAGGATGTTAATGCCTGTCAGGAAAAACTGTTCCATATCGGGTTCCCCGGACGCCTCCAGAATATCCCGCAGCTTATCGTTCCATGCGTCAAACCGGTCATAGACCGCCTGAACATCCCAAAGGACCTGCATGACGTCAGTATTGTTCTCGATATGCAGTGCTTGTGCGCCGTCCCTGAGCAGGTGCTTGGGGAATTTTCCTCCCACACAGATCATGTTCATCCCTTCCTGCATTGGTTCCTGCAGGAAATCGGAGGCTGTGATATAGACTCGTCCGTCTTCCGAAGCTGTTTCTAAATCATATAGGCGCGGCCTTCCGCAGAGGAGCCGGCGCTCTTTGGAGCCGTATCGGCGAACCTGATAGTGTTCCGGCAGATAGTCAGCGATCACATCCAAGTTGAGTTTCATCTCAAAAATCCCCCATGTAATACCTGTGAAGACAGACAAGAGGTGTGCACTATGTTGTATTACATTATACCTTATGAAGGGATAAATGGGGGGGGTTTTGCAATTTTTAGAAATGATAATGCATTTTGCACACGTTTTGGGGCGAAAACGGACGGAATCTCCACCAATTGTCTATTATTTGACGTAAAGACAGGTCAGCGCAGACGCTCTAAGCGGGTACAAAGTTTACACCTTTCTCACGCGAGGTTCGGAATCTCTGCCGTCTTATCAACTCTCTCAGGGCTTGTTACCATAGGATCAACAGCAGCATCAGTTTTTTGGAAAAATATATTTATACACCTGTTCACACTATTCGGAAGGAGAAAATGTTATGAGCGGAAAAATCGACCCCCGTATCCCCAAGAAGATCGACACAGGCATCGAGCCGATCAAATCCCCCTGGGACAAAATCGTCTCCTACAGGGAAGGCGCGCACTATGCCCAGCGTTACAGCAATGTCGTGGCTGCAGCAGTGATGCAGGCTTTCCGGATCCTCGTACCGGACTATGTGGAGCGCAGCAAGGCCATGTGCACCAACGCCTACAACCGTCTGGCTTATGTGTATAGCATGATGCCCGGCTATACGGAGAACAATGCGGAGGACCTGCACATGCATCCCTTCATGCGCGGCAACTTCGTCGGCGGCCTGATCGGAGACCGCGGCGACGACGAGCTGCTGATGTGCGGCCGCGTGAATGACTTCGGCACCTATCGGGCGGAGAAGGAACTCGACGTATGTTACTGGGATCTTGTGGGAACCGAGCTCTGCCGCGCCACGACCCAGTCTCTGCAGGCCTGCGCGGACTGCGCCGCAAGAATTCGTCCCAATGGACCGCGTCTGGAATACCACATGGTCGAAGCTAAGGGCGCCGGCGACCGCCACTGCCGCATCGTAGCGGAGTGCAGGGAAAAATATCCTATGCCCGAGCACGAGCAGTGGGAGTGCTTCGGTCCCGTCGGCTCCGAGGATCAGATCAAGTTCACGAAGGAAGAGGACACGATCGACGAATCCATGATGTTCCGCGAGGAGTGCGATTTTACCTTCTCCAACGGTACGAACTGCGAAGAGGACTGGCACGCGGCATATCCAATGGTGACTATGTCTAACGCCGGCTCCTATATTTTCCCGACCCTTGATGATCTCATCCGCGAAGGAAAGCTGACGGCGGAGCAGGTGGATTACGCGATCCACTGTGTCTGTGAGGCAGCCGGCAAGGCAACCTTTGTCGACAATTTCTCCAAGGAAGGCCTTCGCCAGTGGATGGGCGTTCCGCACAGCATCGGACCGGATGACGGAAGGCTGATGGGCGGCTACCTCGAGATGTATCTGCAGGCCTGCCATGTGTCTTATGAGATCGAGGCCTTCAACGCCAGGGAATGCATTTATACCTTTGATCCCACCAATCTGACTGTCATGGGCAGCCTTCCCCGCTTCAAGGACGCTTATATCTGGTTCTGGTACGGGACCGTGAAATCAATGGTGAACGCACAGTGGTCCCTGTGGGAGGAAGATTCCCCTGCCGGCAAGGTCCGCATCAAGATCGCGAAGAAGGTTGACAAATTCTGCTGATCCCCAGGCAGAGCGGCAAGGAAGAAAGATCCGATCGCAGAAAGGAGTGAAATAAGATGAAAGAAACCTATCCTGTACCTTATCCTGTGATGTACAAGAATGTCTATAAATTTGACGATATGAAGCGCAGCGAGCATATGGCCGTCCGCGATGCGGTGGGCTGGTACCTCTGGACCCACCAGCTGGTGGAAGTGACCGGCAAGGATGCCGCGGCTTTCCTCGACTACATCTTCCCCAAGAACATCAGCAACCTGAAAAACGGCCGCGAGCGCTACACCACGATGCTGGACGAGAATGCCCAGATCATCGACGATGTCGTGGTCTTCCGCATGGAGGATGAGAAGTTCTGGATCTCCACACTGTTCAAGATGATGATGTTCCCCTGGTTCGAGGCACACAAAGGCTCCTACCAGGTGGAGTTCAAGGACATCACGAAGGAGTGGGAGATGTACGCGGTGCAGGGTCCCCGCTCCATAGAGATGGTCAATGCACTGGTGAAAAATCCGGTGGACAATCAGAAGTTCTTCGAGATGAAGGCCAATGAGATCGACGGAATTCCGGTGTATGTCAATCGCGCGGGCTTCACCGGCGAAAAGCTGGGCTACGAGCTCTATTTCCCGAAGGCGGAAGCCCCTGCGCAGGAAGAGAAGCTGCGAGCACTGGCGCCGAATTTCGGCGGCCGTGAAGTGACTGAATTCCAGGTCATGGCCTGGACGCTGCCCTGTGAGGCCGGCTTCTACTATATGCGTGACCTGCGCCACACCAATCCCTACGAAGTGGGCCTGGCGAACGGCATCAATTTTGACAAGGATTTCATCGGCAAGGAAGCCCTGATGAAGATCCGCGACGAAGGTCCGGCGCGCGAGGTCGTCGGCTTCACAGTGGCGGAGGACAACATCCACATCAAGGGACGCCACATGGGGAATGAGGGCGAGAAGGTCTTCGTGGACGGAGAGGAGATCGGCCGCGTCATGAAGATCGTCTACAGCTATGTCAACGAGATCAACAACGGCCTGATCATCTGCAAAAAGGGCGTGCTCAAGGCCGGCGACCACGTATCGCTCCACGGACACGACGCAGTGATCTGCGGCACGACGTTTCTTTCCTGATTTATAGTTGTATCAGTTTTGTGCGATCAGAAAGGAAGAGTTTATGAACAACTTTGATCCCAAGGTAATTTCTCAGATGATGATGCAGGGATATGTGGCAAAAGCGAGACCGCTGGAAGACCTCATCCATGTCACCGGCAAAGTGGCTCTCGTGACGGGCGGTACCTCAGGCCTCGGCTTCTGCACATCCCTTCGCCTTCTGCAGGGCGGCGCGAAGGTGGTTGTGGCGAGCTTCTCCGAGGAGGAAGCGGGGAGAGCCATGCCGCTGTTTGCCCAGGCCGGCTTTGGCGAAGACAGAGTGAAGTTCTGTAAATGTGATGTGACGAGCGAAGAGAGTGTGAAGGCAGTCGTGGAGTTCACGGCAGAAACCTTCGGCTCCCTCGATATTCTGGTCAATTCCGCCGGTGTGTGGAGCTACGCGCATATTTACGACATGCCGGAAGAGGAGTTCGTGCGTGTCATCAACGTGAACCTGAACGGGTCCTTCCGCGTGGCCAAGCATGTCAGCGATTACATGGTTAAGAACGGCATCCAGGGCAAGATGGTCTTCGTCTCTTCTGACTGCTACACGATGCCCTTCCCCGTTTTCGGCGGCTATTCCCATTATGCAGCTTCCAAGGGCGGTATCGTTGCCCTGACGACCGAGCTCGCCAAAGAGCTCAAGCGCTTTGGGATCGTTGTCAATACCGTCGCTCCCGGACCGATGTCTACACCTGGCGGAATTTACAACCAGGTTGCCCGCTCACTGCCGGATGAGAAAAAGGCGGAGTTCGGTGCTGAGATGACAGTCAACCAGGTGGATGTCAATCCGGATACCGATGCTGTGGCACTGGCTGTGTACATGATGTGCACGAACCTGGCGGACGGCATCAACGGAGACTGCGTCCTCGCGGACAAGGGCATGACCCACAACTGCCTGTACAGGCAGCCTGCGATCAAGGAGTTCCCTCCGAAGGCAGAGTAAACGGAAAATTGTTTAGATTGGGCAGGCCGACAGTGAACAAGCTGCCGGCCTGACGCACATAGGGTTTTCAAGTGAAAGGACTGGGATGAGTATGAGACTCGAAAGCAAATCTGTTGTCGTCACCGGGGCTTCTTCCGGCATGGGGAAGGCTATTGTGGAGCTCTTTGTAAGAGAAGGCGCGAAGGTCGTCGCCGTCGCCCGCCGGAAAGAGCGTCTGGAGGAGCTGGCCGCTTCCTTGGCTGACGCCCCCGGCGAAGTGATCGTGTACCAGGGAGACGTCACGAAAGAGGAAGTCAATGAAGCGATGATCGACTGTGCTGTCGAGAAATTCGGCAAGCTGGATGTCCTGATCAACAACGCCGGCATGATGGATGATATGGCTCCGATCGGAGAGATGTCTGATGACCGCCTGCAGAAAGTCTATGCGCTGAATGTTTTCGGACCTGCGTATGCCATGCGCAAGGCTGTTAACGTTTTCCTGGCGCAGGAGAGCGGCGGGAGCATCATCAATGTGGCCTCCCTTGGCTGCGTCAAGGCCGTGGCCGGACCCGTGTACTGCTCCTCCAAAGCGGCGCTTGTTTCCATGAGCAAAAACACAGCGTTCATGTACATGCCGCAGAAGATCCGTGTCAACGTGATCGCGCCTGGCGGAATCGCCACCGAGATCAGTTCTTCCATGGGAATGCCCAACATGGGAGGATATGCCCGTGTGCAGAAAGTGCTTGCGGCAGCGCCTGAAGTGGGGAAAGCGGAGGATGTGGCGGCAGCGGCGCTGTTCTTTGCTTCGGATGATTCCTCCTATATCAGCGGCGATGTGATGTATGTGGACGGCGGCTGGAACGCAGGCTAAGGGAAGATTATTACAGAATGAAAAAGCAGGTCTATGTATTTACAGGCGGCGGGAGCGGCCTGGCGCTGGCTCCCCGCATTGTGGATAATGGATCCATTACGATCATTTCATCAGCCGGCGGTTTCGGCTGGGAACAAAGTTATGCATTATGCAAACAGGTGATCGCCTGCAGGACGTATGAGGAGACCATACAATGGTATGAACAGCATCCGGAAACCTATGCAGTCCAGGATGTTTTTTTGAAAAAAGGAGGGACAGGAACCATGGGATTCAAGTCTGACATCGAGATCGCGCAGGAAGCATCGCCGAAGAAGATCACAGAGATCGCAGCTTCCCTCGGGATCGACGAGAAGTACATCGAGCAGTACGGCAACTACAAGGCAAAGATCGACTACAACTACCTCAAGGACCACGCGGACGCCCCCAACGGCAAGCTGATCCTGGTGACCGCCATCACCCCCACGCCCGCGGGCGAAGGCAAGACCACGACCAGCGTCGGCCTGGCAGACGGCCTGCGCAAGATCGGCAAGAAGTCCGTCGTGGCGCTCCGTGAGCCTTCCCTGGGCCCGGTCTTCGGCGTCAAAGGCGGCGCGGCCGGCGGCGGCTACGCGCAGGTCATTCCCATGGAGGACATCAACCTCCACTTCACCGGCGACTTCCATGCCATCGGCGCAGCCAATAACCTCCTTGCCGCCATGCTGGACAACCATGTACAGCAGGGCAACAAGCTCGGCATCGATGTCAAGCAGATCACCTGGAAGCGCGCAGTGGACATGAATGACCGCCAGCTCCGCAACATCGTGGACGGTCTCGGCGGCCGCATGCAGGGCGTTCCGAGGGAAGACGGCTTCGATATCACGGTCGCTTCCGAGGTCATGGCAGTCCTTTGCCTGGCCAGCGATATCGTAGATCTGAAGGCCCGCCTTGGCAAAATTATCGTCGCTTATACTTTTGACGGCAAGCCGGTTACGGCCCACGACCTGAAGGCGGAAGGTGCGATGGCAGCCCTCCTGAAGGATGCCCTCAAGCCCAACCTGGTCCAGACTCTGGAGCACACCCCCGCATTCATTCACGGCGGCCCCTTCGCGAACATCGCGCACGGCTGCAATTCTGTGACCGCCACCAAGATGGCTCTCAAGCTCGGCGACTACATCGTCACAGAGGCAGGCTTCGCTGCTGACCTCGGCGCGGAGAAGTTCCTCGACATCAAGTGCCGTCTGGCAGACCTGCATCCGAGCGCAGTCGTCATCGTTGCGACCGTCCGTGCCCTCAAGTATCACGGCGGCGTGCCGAAGGCTGACCTGAATAACGAAAACCTCGACGCACTGGAGAAGGGCCTTCCGAACCTCCTGCAGCACGTCAGCAATATCAAGGATGTGTTCGGACTTCCCTGCGTCGTCGCCATCAACGCGTTCCCGACCGACACTAAGGCGGAACTTGACCTGGTCGAGGAGAAGTGCAAAGAGCTGGGCGTCAATGTCGCTCTGTCCGAAGTCTGGGCAAAGGGCGGCGAAGGCGGCAAGGCCCTCGCGGAAGAAGTCGTCCGCCTGTGCGAGCTGCCCAATGACTTCCGTCAGTCCTACGAGCTGGATCTCTCCATCGAGGAGAAGCTCGACGCGATCTGCAGGAAGATCTATCACGCGGACGGCGTGCAGCTGGTCGGCAACGCGGTCAAGCAGGTCAAACAGCTGACCGAGCTCGGCTTCGATAAGATGCCGATCTGCATGGCGAAGACCCAGTATTCCTTCTCGGACGATGCTGCGAAGCTCGGCGCGCCCAAGGGCTTTACGGTCTCCGTGCGCAACCTCAAGGTGAGCGCGGGCGCGGGCTTTATCGTAGCCCTGACCGGCGACATCATGACGATGCCCGGCCTGCCCAAGGTCCCCGCGGCGGAGCGGATCGATGTGGACGAGAACGGCGTGATCAGCGGACTGTTCTGAGTCATAGCGCTTTAAGAAAAAGAGGGGAGTAGAGGACGGCTCTCTGTTTCCTGCCCGGGAGGCAGAGGGCCGTTTCCCTGTCTTTTTGGAGGATCTGAATATGAAAATGATCGACAAGACAGTTACTGTCTTTACGGAGGAACTGGCCTCTCCCGCACCCGTACCGGGCGGCGGCGGCGCCAGCGCCCTGGTCGGCGCCATCGGCGTCGCGCTGGGCGATATGGTCGGCGAGCTCACCGTGGGCAAGAAGAAATATGCCGATGTGGAAGAGGATGTCAAAGCCCTCATGGTGAACGCGCAGGAGCTGCGCAGAAGGTTCCTGGAGCTGATCGACGGCGACGCGGAAGCTTTTGCTCCTCTGGCAAAGGCCTACGGGATCCCCAAGGACGACCCTACCCGGGACGAGGTCATGGAGAATGCCCTGAAGGTCGCCTGCGGCGTGCCGATGGACATCATGCGCGCCTGCGGGGAAGCCTTGGATCTCATCGAGGAGTTTGCCGCCAAAGGATCTAAACTTGCCATCTCTGACGCGGGCTGCGGGGCAGTCCTGTGCAAGGCCGCAATGCAGGCCGCATCCCTCAATGTCTTCATCAACACCAAGTCCATGAAGGACCGGGCGTGCGCGGAGGCATTGGAGAAGGAAGCCAACGAGCTGCTGGACAAGTACACTGCTATGGGCGACGAGATCTTCGGGACGGTCCTCGGCAAGATCCGGGGATGATCGTGCATAGATCCGGGGCTGACCGATATGCGGGCCTTCACGGGAAGACCCTGCGGCCGAGCCGGGGCAGACCCTGCGGCCGCAGCCGGATGCCGGACGATCCGTGCAGTTGGGGAAAACAGCCGGCTCTCAAATTTTGACATCCATCAATGATTCATATATAGGATAAACGCGGACGGAATATCGTCTTCGATTGTTATTCTGGTGAATTATTGGGGTGAGATGAGAAATTGACATCCATGTTATTGGCTGGAACAGGAAGAGGATGGATGTCATTTTTGAAAAACACTTGGATATTTACAAATACCAGGGCAGCAGCTCTTCAGGGCTGCAGGGAACAAAGAGGAGAAGAAGATGGCCAGAATTCTGAAAGGCAAGGAAGTAGCGGACGCGCTGACCGCGCAGATGCAGCAGGATGTGGAAGAACTTAAGGCGCAGGGCGTGAACCCGACCCTCTGCATCTTCAGAGTGGGCGAACGTCCGGACGATCTGTCCTATGAGCGCGGCGCCACCAAGCGCGCGCAGACCGTGGGGATCGAAGTGAAGAACGTCGTTCTTCCCGTGGATGTCACCCAGGAAGCCTTTGACGAAGCGTTTAAGAAAGTCAACGAGGACGACAGCATCCACGGCATCCTTCTGTTCAGGCCTCTTCCCAAGCAGCTCGACAACGAGAAGGCGAGGCAGATGCTGGACCCTGCCAAGGACATCGACGGCTGCACCGATCTCTCCCTGGCCGGTGTTTTCACCAACACGAAGACCGGCTTCCCGCCCTGCACCGCGCAGGCGGCCATGGAGATCCTGCACCACTTCGGAATCCAGATCAAGGGCAAAAAAGCAGCTGTCATCGGCCGCTCCCTGGTCATCGGCCGCCCTGTGGCCATGATGCTGATGCACGAGAACGCGACGGTGGTCAACTGCCACACCCGTACGGTGGATGTACCCTCCATCACGAGGGAGGCGGACATCCTGATCGCAGCCTCCGGCCAGCTCCACAGTGTGAAGAAAGAGTTCACGAACCCCGACCAGGTGGTCATCGACGTCGGCATCAACTGGGATGAAGCCAAGGGCGGCATCTCCGGCGATGTGGACTTCGAGGACGTGGAGCCCAATGTGGCGGCCATCACTCCCGTGCCGGGCGGTGTGGGAAGCGTGACGACCTGCGTGCTGATCGGACATGTCGTGGAAGCGGCAAAGCGAACTCTGTAATAGTGGAGAAGAGAAATCATGAATACACCTGCTGAGATTTTGCAGATCTGGATAGGAAACGGCGTCAAGAAGGCCAATCTGCCGGTCTTTAAGATGATTTTGCTCGGCATGGCGGCCGGTGTCTATATCGGGTTCGGAGCCCACGTATTCCTGCTGGCGACGGCGGCGGCCAAGGACATGGCCGGCAAGATCTTCGCGATCTGGTTTCCCATTATGATGTTCGTCTTCGCGGGCTTTGAGCACAGTGTGGCCAACATGACCTACATTCCACTGGGGATGTTCCTGGGCGCGGAGGTGAGTGTCGGCCAGCTTCTCATCGGAAACCTGCTCCCCGTCACGATCGGAAATCTCATCGGAGGCGCGGTGATCGTGCCGGTGTGGTACTATTTTTCTTTTAAGCAGTGGGATACCCATCAAACAGTAGATACCCCTTGCAGTCGAATAGAATAGAATAAAATTGTACAAATAAGATACACTGTATCAGAAATGGTCAGAGTAGGAAGGACGCGTTAAGTGCCGCGGAATGGGAAGTTGTCCGCGGACGAAAGGAGGGCGGCATCAGGGGCCGGCCCGACTGCGGTGTCCTTCTGCGTCCGCTGCCGCGATTTAACGAGCTCCTTAACGTGGTGGCGCAGCAATTTCCCTGTCTCTTCACGTGAAAGGAGTTTTCCTATGTTCAGAAAAGGCAACACCGAAAAAATGTCTGCGCAGAAACTCGTCATCCTCGCCTTCTTCGTCGCGCTCTACATTGTGCTGGAGAGATTTTTCTCCTTCAACGTGTGGAATATGAGAGTTGGCCTTGCTTTCATTGCGCTGGCGCTCGCAGGCATGCTGTACGGCCCTTTGGCAGCCGGTCTTGTGGGAGCAGTCGGCGATATTCTCGGGATGCTTCTCTTCCCTACGGGGCCCTATTTCCCGGGCTTTACGCTGACGGCGTTTCTCACCGGCGCAGTGTTCGGTCTCTTCCTCCACGACGGCCTTACGACCAAGCGGATCATCGGCGCCGTGGCGGTTAATCAGCTGATCCTGAGCCTGTTCGTACAGACCCTCTGGATTTCCATCACTTACGGCGCGCCCTATGTGGCGCTGCTGCCCACCAGGATCACCCAGTGCCTGATCCTGATCCCGGTGCAGCTCATCATGCTGCAGGTCCTGGGCAGGCCGGTCCTCTCGGCAGCCCGCACCGCAGGATTATAAGACAGAGAACCGCCCCCTGTCTTCCTTCAAATTGATAATTTGTGGGTAGCTTCAGGCAAAAACGGCTGTTTTTCTCAAAAATGCCTAACACGCTGCCGCCGCAACACGCCATCCC
>OCVV011343029.1_pt1 | contig 11249 bp, 10 predicted proteins | sample 1539721 | NCBI WGS metagenome assembly OCVV01 (sample SAMN02144230, study PRJEB22623) | gut metagenome | biome: sheep rumen | host: Ovis aries | place: New Zealand | reverse complement strand
GTCTTGCTGATCAAATTTATATAGAACTTTCAGGACAGCGCTCATAAGGTCAATACTGTACTTTTTGTACATTATGTGCTATTCTTGAGCGCATGAGTTCATACGATAGAGTACATTTTGTCGGCATAAAGGGAACCGGTATGGCTGCCCTTGCAGAAATTCTGTCTGACCACGGATGCCACATTACTGGTAGCGATGTAAGCGAACATTTTTATACAGATGAAATTCTTGACCGTTTAGGCATACAGGCTCTTCCTTTTAGCGAACAAAACATAACAGACGACATTCAGACTGTTGTCTATTCCAGTGCATATTCACCAGAAACAAATCCAGATCTTGCTCAAGCAAAGAAAAAAGGTATTCCTCTTAAGTTGTACAGCGAAGCATTAGGTGAACTGTCACAGAAAATGTACAGCGCAGGAGTGTGTGGTGTTCATGGAAAAACAACAACGACTGGTCTTGCAGGAACACTTTTAAAAAGTATAAATCTTCCTTCGCAAGCACTTGCAGGTTCAATCATTGCCTCCTTTGGAAATACCTGCACTATGACTTCGCCTTCGTTTTCTACAAGCGAAAAAAAATATTTTGTTGCAGAAACCTGTGAGTACCAAAGACATTTTCTTGCTTTTCATCCGAAAAAAATTATTTTAACTTCTGTAGAAAGTGATCATCAAGATTATTATCCTAAGTACGCAGATATTCGACAGGCCTTTGTAGAATACATTTGTCGTTTGCCTCAACGGGGACAACTTATTTTCTGTGCTGACGATGCAGGTGCGGTTGAAACGGCAGGTCTTGCAAAACAGGTTCGCCCCGATTTGCACTTGCTTGCTTACGGAGAACATTCTGAAGGAAAGTATCATCTTACTTTTGGAGAAGTAAGTGGAGGTATGCAGTTTTTTACTGTTGGTCAGTTGGGAAAATTTGCGCTCTGTGTTCCAGGAAAACATATGGTTCGAAATGCAACTGCTGCAATTGCTCTCTGCTGTGAACTTTTAAATACTGACGGAAAAAATCCCCTTGATTATCTTTCGCAAATGAGAGAAGCGCTTCTTTCGTTTACGGGAGGAAAACGTCGTTCTGAAATTACCGGAAAGGCAAAAACTGCTTTAGGTGATGATGTTATCTTTATGGATGATTATGGACATCATCCTACTGCCATAAGAACAACGCTTGCAGGGTATCGCAGTTTTTACAAAGGAAGAAAAATTATTGTTGACTTTATGAGCCATACCTATAGTCGTACTGCTGCACTTTTGGGCGAATTTGCTGAAAGTTTTAAAGATGCCGATGAAGTTGTTATCAATAAAATTTATGCCAGTGCTCGCGAAAAACAGGGTAAGATAAAAGTTTCTGGAGAAATGCTTGCAGAACATGCCGCTTACCACCATCAACATGTAAGCTATTGTGCTGAATTTGATGACGCTGCAAAAAAAATTGAACACTTACTTTCTGAACCAGCAGGACCAGATTTTCCCGAGGGTTATCTTGTGGTAACTATGGGTGCAGGCGATAACTGGAAAGTAGGACAAATGGTTCTTTCAAAACTGATGAACTAGAGTTTTCACTTTGTAAAAACTCGCATAAATTTTTTGCTTAGAATGTGATGCGACATCCGTGTCGCAAGGGGTATATATGAACAGTATGACTTGTTCAAAAAAATTCCTCCTTGAATTTTTTTGAACGCGAGTTTTCACTTTGTAAAAACTCGCATATTTTTTTTGCTTAGAATGTGATGCGACATCCGTGTCGCAAGGGGTATATATGAACAGTATGACTTGTTCAAAAAAATTCCTCCCTGATTTTTTTTGAACGCGAGTTTTCACTTTGTAAAAACTCGCATAAATTTTTTGCTTAGAATGTGATGCGACATCCATGTCGCAAGGGGTATATATGAATAGCATGACCGGTTATGCATATAGAGAGGCGGTGATTGAGGGGACTCAGGTTTCGGTTGAAATTAAATCAGTAAATAGCCGCTTTTTAGATGTATCTGTTTCTATGCCACCTTTTTTGAATCCTCTAGAGTTGCGTATTCGTCAAGCCCTTGCAGAACGCATTGTTCGTGGTAAAGTTGACTTAACTATACGAATCCGTGAGAGTGAATCAAATGCACGAGTTGTAGTTGACACTCAAGCAGCTATTGCTTATAGAGATGCAATTGCAGAACTTTCTTGTGCCTTGGGTAAAACTGATGAAATTCCACTTTCTCTTATTATTCAGCAAGAAGGAGTTTTGTCTCTTACTCATGACTACGATGCAGAAGCCTATTGGAAAAAAATAAGCGGTGTTTTTAACGATGTATTACAATCTTTTTGCTTAGACCGAGAGCGTGAAGGAAAAAATCTTCAAAAAGATTTGCTTGCTAAACTGGATGTGCTTGATCACTGTGCTCAATTTTTCAAAGAATGGCAGCCTCAAATGGAACAGAAGTTCCGCGAAACTATCACCAAAAAATTTAATGAACTGTTGGGGCAACAGGTTGATGAAAATCGTATTATGACAGAAACTGCTGCTATGCTTGTTAAGTACACCATTAACGAAGAAATTATTCGTTTGCAAAGTCATCTTTCTGCCATGCGTTCAGAAATGGAAAACAATCCTGTTCCAGGAAAAAAGCTTGACTTTATTTGCCAAGAAGCAAACCGCGAAATAAATACTATCGGAAGTAAAAATCAGTTTACTGAAGTTGGTGCTATGGTTATTAGTGCAAAAGATGCGCTTGAAAATATTCGCGAACAGGCAAAGAATGTAGAATAAGATTTTTTGAGAGAGACATATTTTTGAATTTTTTACAAGAGGTTTTGTATGGTACAGAGAACAAGTGGCGTTTTGCTTCATATTACATCACTTCCGGGAACTCCGGGTATAGGTACAATGGGTAAGAGTGCTTATGCTTTTGTCGATTGGCTGAACAAAGCTCATCAGTCTTTGTGGCAAGTGCTTCCCTTAGGACCAACGGGTTACGGTGACAGTCCTTATGCAAGTTTTTCTACTTTTGCAGGTAATCCTCTTTTGATTGACTTAGATGATTTAGTTGAACGTGGTTGGGTAGACGAGCAGACTATTGTTCCTCCTGAATATATTCGTTCTTCCGGACCAGTTGATTACGGTTCTGTGGTTTGGTGGAAAGTTCCTGTGCTTTATACCTGCGCTCAGTATTTTCTTTCTCACGGGAGCAAAAAAGATCGAGCTGCTTTCCAAGCATTTAAAAACGCCCAGTCTTCTTGGCTTGACAATTTTGCAAACTTCACCAGCATAAAAAAATTCTATGATGCAGAAGCGGCTGCCAAAAAAGTTACTGGAGTTGACAGCATGTGGAACCGTTTTTGGCCTAAGGCTTTGGCTTCTCATAATGAAGAAGCGGTTTCAAAATGGGTTGAAGAACATGCAGACGATATTGAACAGATAAAAGTAATTCAGTTTTTCTTTGACACACAGTGGCAGGCACTTAAAAAGTATGCAAATAAAAAAGGCATAAAAATTATAGGTGACATTCCTATTTTTGTTGCTGGAGATTCTGCGGATGTGTGGGCGTCACAGCATTTGTTCCAAATTGACAAAAAGACGCTTTTACAAAAGGCCCAAGCGGGTGTTCCTCCAGATTACTTTTCTGCAACAGGACAGTTGTGGGGAAATCCTCTTTATGACTGGAAGGCAATGAAAAAAGAAAACTATGTCTGGTGGGTAAGTCGCATTCAGAATATGCTTCGTTTAGTTGACATTGTGCGCATTGATCACTTCCGCGGATTTGAAGCATATTGGTCTGTTCCCGCAAACGAAAAAACTGCTGTCGGAGGAAAATGGGTTAAAGGTCCTGGTAAAGATTTGTTCGATACCATAAAGGCTCAGTTAGGAACGCTTCCCATTATTGCAGAAGATTTGGGTGTTATTACTGATGAAGTTGCTGCTTTGCGTGATGGTTGTGATTTCCCTGGTATGAAGATTTTACAGTTTGCTTTCTCTGGTGAACCATGGAATGCAGATGCTGCTTCAAACGCTTATCTTCCTCATTCATTTGATTCTCCTCGCTGTGTTGTGTATACAGGAACACATGACAACGATACCACTATGGGAATTTTACAGTCGGGTGGAGAAGGTCTTAAGAAAAATATATGTGCATATCTTAATCTTGATGAACACTGCGATTTAGTTACAATCTGTCATGCCTTGGTTCGTTTAGCCTTTGCTTCGAGTGCACAGATGTGTGTTGTTCCCCTGCAAGATGTGTATAACATTGGCAGTGAGGGCCGCATGAATACTCCTTCGACAACAGGCAGTAACTGGGCTTGGCGTATGAGCGACACTTTGCTTGATGAACGAGGCGCAACAGAACTTGCTTGGTATGCATCAGTGTATGGGCGCAACAATGATTGAATTACTTGAACTTTTTGCTGTCTTCTTTAAGATTGGACTCTTTACCTTTGGCGGTGGTCTTGCCATGTTGCCTTTGTTGGAACGAGAACTTACAAGTAAGCGTTCTTGGGCTAGTTCTGAAGAACTGTTAGATTACTATGCCATTGCTCAGTCTACACCAGGAATTATTGCAGTTAATGTTGCAACCTTCATTGGCTTTAAGCGAAAAAAAAATATAGGCGGAATTGTTGCAACTGCGGGAATGGTAACACCATCTCTTATTATCATCACCATTATTGCAGAATTTATTTCTAACTTCGAAGACATTGTGTGGGTTCAAAAAGCACTCGCTGGAATAAATGTTGCGGTTGCGGCCTTGCTTACTTATTCAGTTTTTACGTTTGCAAAAAAAACAATTAAGACATGGTGGGCTTTTTTACTTTATGCAGCTTCATTTTCGGCTGTGTATTTTTTTCATGTTCATACGGTTATTGTAATTTTGTCTGCAGCTCTTGTAGGAATACTTATTGCACTTGTAACAGGTAAACTAAAAAAAGATGAAAGGGAGTCGGCATAATGGAATTTTCTTTACTTCGTCTTTTTTTGATTTTCTTTTACATCGGTTTGTTTGCGATAGGCGGAGGTCTTGTTGCTGCAACTTTTATGAAACAGGCACTGGTAGATACATACGGTCTTATAAGTGCAGAAAAATTTTACAGCATGCTTGCAGTAAGCGAAAGTACACCTGGTCCTATAGGAATCAACATGGCAACTTACATTGGTGCAGAATTGTATGGTCCTGTGGGAGCTTTAGTGTGTACGATTGCAGAAGTGCTTCCGTCTCTTATTATCATTATGATAATAGCCCGATTCTTTATGCGCTTTAACAAACATCCTTTGGTAAAAGCTGCTTTTAGCGGTTTAAGACCTGCCACAAGCGGTATGGTTTTAGTTGCCTTACTTCCTGTCTTTTTACTGTCGCTTCTTAACATTTCTGCATTTTCTGCAAGTGGAAATATTTTAGATTTGTTTGTTTGGAAGTCATGGATTTTTTATGCACTCTGTCTGCTTGTTCTGTTCAAAACAAAATTACATCCCATTGTCATTATTTCAGCAGGGGCGGTGTTTGGCATATTTTTCTTGTAAATAAATCTTTCTTTTTCCTTACTTTTGTGCTATACTGTTTGCATGAGTACACATATCAATGCCAAAGATGGCGACATTGCAGAATCTGTTTTACTTCCTGGAGACCCACTGCGGGCTAAATTCATTGCAGAAAATTTTTTAGAAAATGCTGTCTGTTATAATGAAGTACGCGGCATGTATGGTTTTACGGGAACCTACAAGGGTAAGCGTGTTTCTGTTCAGGGAACCGGTATGGGACAACCCTCTCTTTCAATTTATGTGAATGAACTTTTCCGTTTTTATAATGTGCAAAAAGCAATTCGTGTGGGAACCTGTGGTGCAACTCGTCGCGATATAGCTTTGCGTGATGTACTTTTGGCTCAGGCTGCCTGTTCAGACAGTGCGTTAAATACTCAGCGCTTTGCAAGTGGCATGCACTATGCTCCTGCGGCAGATTTTGCACTTTTAGACAAAGCCTATCAACTTGCAAAAGAGCGAAGTCTTAATGCAAAAGTTGGACTCTGTGCTTCAAGCGATAATTTTTACGATGACCGAGACAACTGGAAACTGTGGGCCCAATACGGTGTTTTAGGAATTGAAATGGAAGCGGCCGAACTGTACACCCTTGCTGCTCAATTCAATAGAAAAGCGCTTGCAATTCTTACCGTAAGCGATCACATTCTTTTAGGTGGAGCTACCAGTGCCGAAGAGCGTCAAAACTCATTTACCGACATGATTCACCTTGCACTCGATACAATTACTTCGATATAATCTAAGAAAGGTTTTAATTAGGGGGGTATTATGAAACCGATTCTTGTTGTTCTTGCTGCTGGTATGGGAAGCCGTTATGGTGGAGTTAAACAAATTTCAGCAGTAGGTCGTAATGATGAATGTCTGCTTGATTTTGCAACATACGATGCCCGTGAATGTGGTTTTGGAAAAGTTGTTTATGTTATTAGAAAAGATATAGAGCATGACTTTAGAGAACGTCTTTTTGATCGTGTAGCACGCAACTTCGATGCAGAATATGTCTTTCAGTCACACGATTCTCTTTTGACAGATGCAGAGTCAAAACTTTCAGCTTCTCGCACTAAGCCTTGGGGAACCATTCATGCGGTTTTATGTGCTGAAGAAAAAATCAACGCTCCTTTCGCTGTTATAAACAGTGATGACTATTACGGACGAGATGCTTTTAAAACCTTGGGACAATATCTTTCTTCAATAAAGCCTGACTGCACTGAACATGCAATGGTTGGTTATGTTTTGGGAAACACCATGAGCCGTAACGGTTCTGTAAGTAGAGGTGTGTGTTCTGTTCAAAATGGATTCCTCAAAAAAATTACTGAAAATACAAAAATCAGTTACAAGGGTGAAACCATCGTAAGCGAAATAGATGACCGTGAAGTTGAATTAACAGGTAACGAGTGGGTTAGCATGAATCTTTTTGGCTTTAATGTTAATGCATTCGACACCTTCCATGCCTATTGGGATGCCTTCAAGAAAGAATCAATTGAAAGTCCCAAAGCAGAAGCACTTTTACCAGAAGCCGCAAGTCAAATTGTTTCAAGCGGAAAGGGAACAATTAGATTCTTTACTTCTTCGGAAAAATGGTTCGGCATGACTTATCCTGAAGACAGAGAAGTGGTGCGTAACGAAATTGCTGCAAAAATAGACAGCGGTTACTATCCTTCTGTTTTGTGGCAAAAGTAGGAAGAAGATGAAGCGCTTACCCTCATTACGTTTTGATAAAGTGTGGGGCTACGAACTGTGGCTTGCTTCAACTCATCCTCATGGGTGTCAGGAGGAACTAAAAGAATTTGCTCCTGATTTCCCTCTCTTGGTTAAAATAATTCAAGCAGATGAACGCTTGAGTGTACAAGTGCATCCTGATGACGAACGAGCTTTGTTGTATGAGCATTGTCGCGGCAAAACAGAATGTTGGTATGTCTTGCATGCAGAAGCAAATGCTCAAATTGTGTACGGATTAAACGGCGTGTATACTGACCGCGAATTGCGTACTGCCCTTGAAGCAAATTCTTTGGAAGATTGTCTTAGATTTGTTCCTGTTCAGACAGGTGACTTTATTTACATTCCTGCGGGAACCGTTCATGCCATTGGTGCAGGCTTGAGACTTTTGGAAGTGCAAGAGTCAAGTGATGTAACTTACCGTCTCTACGACTGGGGGCGGGATCGAGAACTGCATGTTGAAAAAGGTATTGCTTGCATAAAGCACGATCGTGTACGAGAAGTATCTGCCTTTACCGGAGCTTTTACCTGTCCTTATTTTTCGCTTAGAGAAGTGAATGCCAGTGAGCACGATTCTATTACTGTTGAAAAAACAACACTCGTTTTTATTCTTGATGGCGAGGGAACAATTAACGGTGAAAGGTGTCAGAAAGAAGGACTCTTTGTTTTAAAAGAAGGAGAAGCACTTTCTCTTACTGGTTCTTTGCGTGTTATTACTATTCAATAGGGGATGCCACCTAAAAGTTTTTTATGCGACATCCCATCTTTCTTGGTTTTAGAATTGGTAAGTGTAGCTCAGAGCCAAACGCTTAAAGTACCATTCGCGACCTGTAGCGGTGAGGGTAGGTTCTTGGGCATCTTTTTCGTGTGAAGTGGCAAAGCTTCTGCGACTTGAAAATCCAAACAAAACAGAAAGTGAATTGTGTGAATCGAATTCAAATTGCAAAAGTGGGCTCAGAGAAATGCTCATAAAGTCTCCGTCGTAAAGCGGATTTGCAAATGCATTTTTATCAAGATATCCGTCCATTTCAAACATAAGACCTACCCGTTTAAGCACAAGTGGCATCTGGTAGGCAAGAACCGCCTGCATGTATTGCTGAAGTCCGTTAACTCTGTTGCCACTGTTCTGCCAAAGCCACAGAGACTGATTTTCTTGACCTAAGAATGCATGATAGTAGAGTTGATAGGTAAAGAGCATAACAACATGTGACCAGTCTCCCTTAATGAGAGCACCTGTGTCAAATTGGAATGTTGCCTGAGTCCATGCTTTCCAGAACCATTGTGAAAACGTCGGAGAAGCAGTGTAGGCATCAACTCCATTGTAAGTTCCAATTCCACTTAATCCAAACAGAGACCAACCACTTCCTATTTCTGTTCCTGCGTTAAAAACTAAAAAAGGCAGTGGAGTGAATGTTACTTGAACTCCCGGTTTTGCCGTAATGGGTGTAAGTTCAAAGGTTGAAGTAAGTTCTACATTTGCGCCACTTACTAACCAGCTTTCGCCTAAGGGTGTGGGAATGGTGTAGGTGAATTTTCCTACAACGCGACCTTCCAAACCGCTGTAAAATCCCGTCAAAGGTGCAAAGTGATCTTCACCTGCTATGTAGTCAGATTTTGGATAAAAGGCAAAGTCTGTGGTGATTGAAAGTGCTGTGTTTTCGGGAAGTTCTACTGCCTGCAGGGGAAGGGCTGCAAACAAAGCTGTTAATGCAAGGCAGAGAAATGTTTTGTTTCTGTTCATTTGTGTTCTCCTTAAAACTCCGCATGAGCGGTGTTTGATAGTGTTACTATCAAAATTATAGCACAACTTTCAAATAACGCAAGTAAAATCTTTTAAAATTTGTGCAGTTTCTATTGACAGTAACAAAAACAAGTGTTAGTATGTTACTTTAGATAGTAACAGTTCAAGAGAGGAAAACATGATTTATCTTTCGTTACCCAGTGACCGCTATACTCCTTTTTCACTTGCCCGAAAAATTGGAGCAAAGGCAATACTAGAGAGTGCCCGTTTTAACCGTGGAAAAGAACGCTTTTCGATTTTGCTTGCAGAAGAAGCCTTTCATATTGTTCAAGATGATGAAGGAATTGCATTTATTATTGACGGTAGACGCGTTCCTTATATTTCAGAAAAAGCTAGAGACAAAACAGACATTCTTGATGCGCTACTTTCTGTTGCAAAACAAAATGAACTTCCTGTAAAAAAGGGAGGCGTTACTATTCCTGTTCCCGCAAGTGGAGTCGGATACCTAAGCTATGAGTTTTGTGCTCGTTGCGACACGATTACCCTTGCTCCCCAAAGCGATGAACTGCACATTCCCGAAAGTGAATTTATTGTAGGACATGTCTACATTGTTTTTGATCACTTTACCGAGACTTTGCACATTTTTGCACTCAACTACACACAACATCAAATTGATTTACAAAAAGCAGTTGATACCCTTGTTGCTCGTTTAAGCGATTTAGACTTTTCGTATTTAGCTCCACCAGAAGCTCCAAAGCCTTGTCGTGTTTTGACAGACCTTGCTCAAAGTGAAGCTGACTATAAGCACAAAGTTTCTGAATTAAAAAAACACATTATTGCAGGAAACATATTTCAGGCAGTTCCCAGCAGAAGATTGCAGCTTGAAAGTGAAACGAGTGCTCTTGAAGTATACCGTCGCCTTCGTTCAGTAAACCCTTCACCTTATTTACTGTATCTTGATTTTGGAGACCGACAGTTAGTGGGTTCGTCTCCAGAAAGTCTTGTTCGTGTGCGAGAAGGTATTGCTTCTATTCGTCCTATTGCAGGAACACGCCGTCGTGGAAAAGACAGTAACGAAGATGCAGCTTTGGAAAAAGATTTACGTTCTGATCCCAAAGAAAAAAGTGAACATCTTATGTTAGTAGATCTTGCCCGTAACGATTTAGGCCGTGTTTGTAAACCAGGTTCTGTTCAAGTGACTCGTTACATGGATTGCGAATACTTTAGTCATGTCATGCACTTGGTAAGCGATGTTGAAGGAAAGGTGAGTGATGGTGTAGAGCAAATACAGGTTTTGCGTTCTGCTTTTCCCGCAGGAACTGTCAGTGGTTCACCTAAAATAAGCGCTATAGAGATTTTGAGCAAACTTGAAAAAACAAAGCGACGCTTTTATGCAGGAGCAATTGGCTATTTGCAAAGTTCGGGAGATCTGGATTTTTGCATAGGCATTCGTTGTGCGCTAAAACAAAATACAACATGGACTTTGCAAGCTGGTGGCGGTATTGTCTACGATTCAAATCCAGACCGTGAATGGGAAGAAACAAATGAAAAACTAGGTGCTTTGCGTTCTGTCTTAGAAGGCTGAGTTTATGTGTTGTCATTTTTTGCATAATTCGCTATGCTAAATGATATGAAGAATTCAGCGCTTTTTCAGAAACGGTTTAGTTCCGTAATTTTTGCTGTCCTCTTAGTCAGCATGGTTTTTACTCCTCTTAGTTCTGCCTTTGCACAGACGGTTACCACGACCGAACATCGTACCGTTACCGAATCTGCCGACGGACGCACTCGTAAAGTTACCGTAACGCGTGTTGTTACGGTTACAGAAGTTACCGAAGTTACCGAAGACATTGACGGTGCAGATGCTGTTGCTGGAACTTCTTCGTCAGAATCTCGTTCAGAAGAAACAGCAAGTTATGTTGGTGCAGAAGCTCGTGCTCAGGAATTGCCTGAATCTGAAGATCCCGAACTGGAATCTGTTATTGATGGAACATCCTTGCGTCAGTTAACGGTTACTAAACAAGTTCACACGGTAACAGAAGAAGTTGTTACTGTTCCCGATACTCCCATTCAAGAAGAGTCTGAAAGCACTTATAGCGAACCAGTGGAGGAAGTTAGTGAGCCAGAGCCAGAAGTTCTTGCTGAACCTGTAGAAGAGACTCCTGCAGAAACAGTAAAAACTGAAACAACTACTACTACAACTACTACAACAACCGAAGAAGTTACGGAGCCTGAGGCTAGTAAGCCTGTAGAAGAAGTTACTGAACCAGTTGAAGAAGTTACC
>OCVV010000972.1_pt1 | contig 11249 bp, 9 predicted proteins | sample 1539721 | NCBI WGS metagenome assembly OCVV01 (sample SAMN02144230, study PRJEB22623) | gut metagenome | biome: sheep rumen | host: Ovis aries | place: New Zealand | reverse complement strand
TCATCATAAGAGCAGAATGCTCTTTTCGTCTTTATTTTCTTTTATATTAAGAGAAATATACAGAGTATATTCACTTACGAAACTTCAGTTAATATGAGAAAAATGTATAAGTTATTCTATTAAAAGCCTTTACTTTTTTTATTTTGCCTGCTTGATCTGCTTCCTTAGTATTTTCTTGTTTACTTTGAAAGCATCGAAACCTTGTCCATAGGCTCCGATTACGGCACTTTGACTTACAAAGGCTTCGGGATCGATTTCGTCGATAAGACTGAAAATGAGTGCCGACTCGCTTTTCTTAGCGATGCAGAACACCATTTTTATTTCCTTTCTGGAATAGAAACCTTGTCCCTCGATAAGGCTGCATCCACGTTGCACGATGTGGTTTATTCCCTCGCCAATTTGTTCGTATTTATCAGAAACAATAATGAACTGAACGCTCTGGCGCATGGAGTTGACAACATGGTCAACAAAGAATGTGAGAACAAAAAGAAGAACATAGCCATACAGCACCTTTTCCCAATCGTTGAGCACAAAGAAACTCGAAGTGATGATGGCAAGGTCGCAGAAAAGAATTACGTGCCCCAGAGAAACATCGCGATATTTATGTATCATGGCGGCAATAACATCTGTTCCGCCGGTGCTTCCGCCTGCAGCCAAGCCAAGTCCAACGCTGGCTCCAAGGAACACACCACCAACTATTGTTGCCATAAATTTCTGGTCGGCAAGCAGAACGGTGTCACCAATGAGATATTGCACTATAGACGAACCAATGGTGAAGGTAACAACGGCATAAATGGTCTTCACACAGAATCTCCATCCAAGAATCCTCAATGCTGCTATGAGCAGAACGGCGTTAAGGGCAAAGAATGCGTGCTGGGCAGGGATTCCTGTGCCCCAAAAAATGATAGATGCAATACCCGTGATGCCTCCCATTGGTATCTGGTTGGGAAGCAAAAAAATGTTCCATCCCACAACGCCAAGGATGGTTCCTAAAGTGAGTAAAACGTAGTCGTTAACCTGTCTGCGAATGTTTGAGCCTTCTTTTCTTCTTTCCATAAATGTTGCTATTTGGTTGCAAAGATACAAAATATTGAAATATACATACTTATATGTGGAGAAAAAACGCTAACTTTGCACGCATAAATTCTAGAATTATAACATACCGGTATGAAGATTGAAAACCAAATCAGTTGTGCAGCTGTTGCAGCTGTAAAGGAACTATATGGTCAGGATGTGCCAGAATCAATGGTGCAACTGCAGAAAACTCGTAGTGATTTCGAGGGTAATCTCACCCTTGTTGTCTTTCCTTTTTTGAAGATGTCGCGCAAGAAGCCAGAGGACACAGCTCAGGAGATTGGTGAGTATCTGCAGAAGAATTGCAAGGCTATTGCCGAGTTCAATGTTGTTAAGGGATTCCTTAACCTCTCTATTGCTCCTGCCGCTTGGGTAGGATTGCTCAACGATATTAATGCAGACGAAAACTTTGGTGAGAAGAAAGCCGACGAGAATTCTCCTCTCGTGATGATTGAGTATTCTTCTCCTAACACAAATAAACCTCTTCACTTGGGACACGTGCGCAACAACCTTTTGGGTTGGTCGCTTGCCAAGATCATGGAGGCAAATGGCAATAAGGTTGTAAAGACCAATATTGTTAACGATCGTGGTATTCACATTATGAAGTCAATGTTGGCTTGGATAAAGTGGGGCAACGGCTGCACTCCAGAGTCAACAGGCAAGAAGGGCGACCACCTCATTGGCGATTTCTATGTGCTCTTCGACAAGCACTATCGCGAGGAAGTTGCCGAGCTTACAAAGAAATTCGTTGCCGAAGGTCTTAACGAGGAAGATGCCAAGAAGAAGGCTGAGCAGGAGGCTCCGCTTATCGTAGAGGCTCACGAGATGCTTGTTAAATGGGAAAGTGGCGATCCTGAGGTTCGTGCTCTCTGGGAGAAGATGAACAACTGGGTTTATGCCGGCTTTGATGAAACATACAAGGCAATGGGTGTGAGCTTCGATAAGATTTACTACGAATCAAATACCTATCTCGAAGGAAAGAAGATTGTTGAGAAGGGTCTTGAGGAAGGCAAGTTCTATCGCCGCGACGACAACTCAGTATGGGCAGACCTTGCAGAGAATGGTCTTGACGAGAAGTTGCTTCTCCGTTCTGACGGCACTTCTGTATATATGACACAGGATATCGGTACTGCCGACCTGCGTTTCAAGGATTTCCCTATCGACAAGATGATCTACGTTGTGGGTAACGAGCAGAACTACCACTTCCAGGTACTCTCAATCCTGCTCGATCGCCTTGGCTATAAGTTTGGTAAGGATCTTGTTCACTTCTCTTATGGAATGGTGAACCTTCCAAACGGAAAGATGAAGAGTCGCGAAGGAACAGTTGTTGATGCCGACGAGCTTATCGCTCAGATGATTGCCGATGCTAAGGCAACAGCTGATGAGCACGGACAGAGCAAGGACTTCTCAGAGGAAGAAAAAGCAGAGATTGCACGCATCGTGGGTCTTGGCGCATTGAAATACTTCATCCTTAAGGTTGACGCACGTAAGAACATGCTGTTCAACCCAGAAGAGAGTATCGACTTCAACGGTAACACAGGTCCTTTCATTCAGTACACCTACGCACGTATCAAGTCAATCTTGCGTAAGGCTGGCGAACAGAACATAACTATTCCAGCACAGCTTGGCGATGATGCTCCATTGAACGACAAGGAGATAGAACTCATTCAGAAACTCAACGACTTTGGTGTTGCTGTTGCTGATGCCGGTCAAAACTATAACCCATCAGGAATTGCCAACTACTGCTATGAACTTACCAAGCAGTTCAACCAGTTCTATCACGATTATAGCATCCTTGGTGCTGATAGTGATGCCGAGAAGGTTACACGCCTTGTCTTAGCAAAGAATATCGCTAAGGTTATCAAGGAAGGTATGGCTCTGCTGGGTATCGAGGTTCCTGAGAGAATGTAAAGCCTCCCCCATCCCCCCTCGCGAAGCGGAGCTTCGCTATTGAATATTGAATATTGAAGATTGAAGATTAGTCGGCTATGCCGATATAATATTTAAATCTTTCATTATTTCCATCTTTCAATTTTACTTGAGGGAGGTAACTAAACTCCCTTTCTAATTGAATTCCAAATGGACTAATTAATTCACCTTTCTAATTGAATTCCAAATGGAAAAGAAGAACTATATTTATGAAACTGCAAACAAGGTTGATTACGATTTGTTGAAGCAATATGCCGATGAAAACAAGTTGTTTATGACTGATGCAGAAATAGCATTATGGAATCTTCTTAAAGGGAATGGGATAGGAGATAAATTCCGAAGACAACATATTGTTGGAGAATACATAGCCGACTTCATCAATTTAAAGTATAAGTTGATAGTAGAGGTAGATGGTAAATACCATTTCAAAGGCGATCAGCCTGTTGCTGACGAGCAACGTACTGCCGACTTGAATAGAATGGGCTATACTGTTGTTCGGTTTACAAATGATGAAGTGATAGGTGATATCAGAAAAGTAGGCTATCAAATTCGAGATATAATAAAGCAAATGAAAGTATCTTATCCAAGCAATAACAAACCATCCTCTTCAAACAATACTGTTTCAAGAGGCTGTGCTCAAGGTAGTTCTCCCCTCTGCATTTCGCCCTTCGACAAAAGCTTGGAGGGGGAAGGGGGAGGCGTTACTCCCTCCCTACCGGGAGGGGCGGGGTGGGCCTCTGGCTTTGCTTGGCCTGCTGCCGTTAACCGTAACTCTTGGGCTGTTGATGCAGCTTGCTCGGGTAATCCTGGTCCTATGGAGTATCAGGCTATCGACCTCACTACGGGTGCTCAGGTATTTCATTTCGGTCCGCTTTATGGCACGAACAATATCGGGGAATTCCTCGCTATTGTTCATGCTTTAGCTTTAATGGACAAGCAAGGCATCAAAGACAAGGTTATCTATAGCGACAGCTATAATGCCATTCTGTGGGTAAAAAAGAAACAATGCAAAACCAAACTGGAGAGAACTCCAGAAACAGAACAGCTTTACCAGATAATAACGCGAGCTGAACAATGGCTTCGCACACATAATATTACTATTCCCGTGATGAAATGGGAAACAAAGGTATGGGGCGAAGTACCAGCCGACTTTGGACGAAAGTAGAAACAGACTTATCTTATTAATTCATTCGCATACATGAAAAAGATGTTGGCCCTTATGTCGCTTGCATCTTTCGTTAGCTGCTTATCGGCAACAGCGCAAGTTGACATTTCTAATGTTGATAGTATCGTTGTTTATCGCAAGGGTTCTGTCGATGTCATCACGCAAGACCGCATGAATAAGGGTCTTGTGAATAATCCTCTTGAAGCTTTGATTGGTCAGGCTGTTGGTGTGAATATCTCTTCCAACGGAGCCGATCGTTTGGCTATGCTCAGTTCTGTGCGTGTGCGTGGAACAACTTCGCTGACAGGTGGCAACGACCCGCTTGTTATCATCGATGGCGTTTATAGCGACCTCTCTTCGCTATGCAGCATTTATCCTGGTGATATAGAGAGCTTCACGATATTGAAAAATGCTTCCGAGACTGCTCCCTACGGTTCGCGAGGTGCTTCGGGAGTGATACTTGTTGTAACGAAGAAAGGCTCTGAAAAAACATTCCATATCTCTTACGACGGCAATATAGCAATAGAATCAGTATATAAAAACATAAAGATGCTCTCGGGCACTCGTTACAGGGATGTGGCTTTTCAACGAGGATTTTCTATTAACGATGGTGGCTTTGATACCGATTTCCCGTCGGCAATAACTCGTATGGGGTTTGTGCAGAAACACCATGTGGCTTTTGGTAGTGGAGGTGAGAACTCAAGCTATCGTGCCTCGTTGGCACGAACCGACCATAACTCAATCATCAAACTGCATGGGAACAATAATTTCGTGGCAAAGTTAGACCTTGATCAAAAGGCTTTCAATAATCGCCTTGTTATCGATTTGGGCTTGTTTGGCTCATCGATGCAAAGCGATAATATCTTTGATGTGCAGAAACTGTTTTATTCGGCTGCTGCCCAAAATCCCACTTTTGGTTATGGAATGAACGATAAAGGTGCTTGGGACAGAAACTCTCAGGCTTCGCAGATAAACACGCCGGGTGCTCTTATCCAGGAGCAGGACAGAGACAAAATACTAAATTTCAATACTCATCTCAAGTTCACAGCTTTACTTTCAAAGCATTTCACTCTTTCAGCCTTTGGCTCTTATTCTTATAATTCATCTGAGAATGCCAAGTATCTCCCTACATGGGTGTGGGGACAGGGACAGGCTTATCGGGCTGAGGTGAAAACCGAGGAATGGCTGGGAAATGTAGAGGCACGTTGGAAATACAAGTTTGGCGCAAATGGCTTTAACGCTCTCTTGCTGGCAGAACACCAGAAAAAGGTGCAACGCGGGTTCTTTACCACGGTGCGAGGCTTCTCGGATAATTCTATAGGTTATGATAATCTGGCTGCTGGAAGCACCCTTCCTTATGGAGGAACGGGAAGCCAGTATGAGAATCCGGCAACAACATCGTTCATGACTCAGGTGGAATACGATTATAAAGGTGTTATCACCCTTTCTGCCAATGCCCGTGTTGATGGCTCGTCAATGTTTGGCGCAGGCAACAAATGGGGCTTCTTTCCATCGGTTTCTGCTTCGCTCGATGTTATGAAACTTGTGCCTTCATGGCAGAACCAGCAATGGCTCAACAAGTTAAATGTTCATACGGGCTATGGATTGTCGGGAAACACAGGGGGAATCGACTCATACAACTCTCTGTTGTTGTTAAACCCAACCGGACTACTATCGTGGGCTGGTACACCTATCACAACATTAGGCATAACATCGAATGCCAATCCCAATTTGAAATGGGAAACGCAAAGCTCATATGATGTTGGGGTGGAAATGGGATTATGGCATAATCGCATCATGCTTACCGCTGAGTATTATTATTCTAAAACTCGCGATATGCTCTATATGTATGATGTTCCTGTGCCTCCTTTCATTTATCCGCAGATGCTTGCAAACTTGGGAAGCATGAGTAATAGCGGATTGGAGTTGGGAATGAGTATCACTCCTCTTCAACGTGAGGATATGGAGCTTAATGTTAATGTGCATGTTGCTTTCCAGAAGAACAAACTCATTTCGTTGAGTGGATATTATAACGATACCTATCTTTCGGCAACGGATATAACACCAATAGGAAGTCTTAACGGAGCTGGTTTTCATGGAGGCAACAACAATATCCTTTATCAGATTATAGGGCAGCCATTGGGCGTGTTCTATCTTCCTCATTGCACAGGACTGGAGCAGAATGTTGATGGAACCTACAGCTACACCATTGCCGACCTTGACAACAATGGGGTTATAGACATCTCTGACGGAGCCGACCGCTATATTGCAGGACAGGCTACTCCAAAGATGAGTCTTGGTAGCAATATTGCTTTCCGTTACAAGGATTTTGATGTGTCGTTGCAGCTTAATGGCGCCTTTGGACATAAAATTTACAATGGAACAAGTCTCAGTTATATGAACATGACGAGTTTTCCTTATTATAATGTTCTGGCTGGGGCTCCAGAGGCAAATATTGCCGACCAGACAGCCACCGACTATTGGCTTGAATGTGGCGACTATCTTAACTTCGACTATTTAACCATTGGCTGGAATGTTCCGGTGAAGAATTGGAGCAAATATATCAGTTCACTTCGTTTGGCGCTCTCGGTAAACAATATTGCTACGATAACAGGCTACAGTGGTCTAACCCCAATGATTAATAGCTATGTGGTTAACAGCACGTTGGGTATTGACGACAAACGCTCTTATCCTCCTTATCGTTCATATAGTATAGATTTCTCAATACAATTCTAATTGTCTATGAAGAAAGTTATCTACGCAATAATTATATGCTTGTTGGCTACAGGATGTGTCAACGAGAATCCTAAGGGACAGATAGAGGAATCATATACCTCGGCAACCGATGTAGAGCACAATCTTGTTGCCACTTTGTATAATTATATTGGTGGAAATGCCGAGAGTCAGGGATTGATGGGCACTCCGCGAGGAGTGTATGATTTTAATTCGCTCACCACCGATGAACAGATAATCCCTGTTCGTGGAGGCGACTGGTATGACGGTGGTTTTTGGCAACGTTTATATTATCATTCGTGGACAGCTTCCGAGAGTCCTCTGCAAAACACTTGGGATTATCTCTATAAGGTGGTGATGCTCTGTAATCGTTCGCTCTATTTTATTGATGCTAACAGAAATGTTCTTACTACCGATGAATATAAGCGTTTCTCTGCCGAGGTACGTGCCATTCGTGCCATGTTCTATTTTTATCTCATGGATATGTATGGACGTGTGCCTTTGGTAACTGCCTATGATATTCCTCTTGCTAAGGTTAAGCAGAATGAAAGGAGCGAGGTATTCAAGTTTTGTATGAGTGAGTTTAACGATGTACTGCCATTCCTTTCAGAAGAGAATAGTAATTATGAGGGCTTGCATTATGGACGTCTCACCAAGCCTGTGGTGTGGTTTCTCATGGCAAAACTTTATTTGAATGCTGAGGTGTATCTGGATGATGTGTGGACAGACGCTGTTCACCCATCGGGCTCTTTAATGCAGTTTGATGTTGACGGTGAACAACTCAACGCATGGCAGGCAGCTGTTGTCTATTGCGACAAGATAACTGCCTGTGGATATGAACTGGAGCGTAATGCAGCACGTAATTTTGCCATTCATAACGAAACGTCAAAGGAGAATATCTTCACCATTCCCATGAACAAGATTCTTTATGCCAATCAGTTCTGGTATCTTTTCCGCAGTAGGCATTATGCCCACGGAAGTGCTTTGGGACTTGATGCCGAGAATGGTGCTTCGGCAACTCTTTCCACAGTTAATGCTTTTGGCTATGGAACAAAACAGGTTGATAGTCGTTTTGCGTTGTCTTTCTATGCCGATACAGTAAAAGTGAATGGAAAGGTTGTTTGTCTTGACGATGGAAAGCCTCTTGTTTATCATCCGCTTGAGATTAGTTCTGTAACCACAGGTTCTCCATATGAGCAGACTGCTGGGGCACGCATGAAGAAATATGAGGCTGATGCTACGGCTTATGAGGCAGGAAAACTTCAAGACAATGATATTGTGCTCTATCGCTATGCTGATGTGCTGCTAATGAAGGCTGAGGCTTTGGTGCGCGATGGAAAAGACGGTTCGCCTTATCTCAATCAAGTGCGTTCGCGTGCCAATATGCCTTTGTGCGAATGCACTCTTGAGAATATTCTTCGTGAACGCTTGCTCGAACTTGTGTGGGAGGGCTGGCGACGCAACGACCTTGTGCGCTATGGTTTGTTCCATAGATTACCCAGCCTACAGTCTGTTGCTGTTGATGAAACCGATGCTCACACCATTGTGTTCCCTATTCCTGCCACAACACTCGATTTAAATAAGCAGCTCACTCAGAATGAGGGCTATGATATTGGTTGAACTTTTGTAAGTGAATATACACAGTATTTTTCTCTTAATATAAAAGAAAATAAAGACGAAAGAGCATTCTGCTCTTATGATGAATTAATGTTTCATCCTTTATGAAAACAAGTTTAAAAAGAAGCCTCTTCCATCCCTNCTCCAGTAGGAAAGGGCTAACTAATTGGCGTTTCTTGCTGAAAAATAATAAAGCGCTCTGTGCTTCATATTTTAATTTTCAATCTTCAATCTTCAATAGCATTGATTACAATGCGCCTGCTGATGCGCAATTGCACAATAAGTGCAAAAAATATCAACCAAACAACTTTGAACATTAAACTTTTTGCAGCAAGAAACTCAAGCTGTTGGTTAGCCCTTCCCCTTTGGGGTTTCTGTCCCCCGGGAACGGGGGAACCGAAGGGGGTGTAAAGACTATTGAGGATGGGAGAGGCTTTCTTTTTCCTTTTTTTTTATTACCTTTGCACCCAGTTTTCAAAGTTTGTATATATGATTATAACAATAGCGCGCCAATGTGGTTGTGGTGCTGTGCATGTAGGTGAAATTCTTGCCGAACACTACGGAATTCCATTTTATACCCGACAGAATCTGTTGAAGATGGCTGAAGAGAAGGGCTTTCTTCCTGAACTTGCCGATTTCTTCGAGGAACGCCCCGTGGATGATCTGAGATATGCTATTTCTGAGGGCTTTGCCGAAGAGAATATTCATCTTCACGACAAAACAATCAAGATGCTGGAAGAGCTGGTTGGCACAAAGAGTTGCATCATCATCGGACGATGTGGTAACTACATTTTCCGCAAGCGCAAGGATCTTGTGTCGATATTTCTCAAAGGCGATATTGATGCACGAGTAAAGGCTACAATAAAGGAGGAAGGAATGTCGGAGAGCGATGCACGCGAGTTTGTTGACAACACGGAAGATTGTCGAATAAAGTATCACAAATATTATACGGGACTCACCTGGGGCAATGCTGCCGACTACGACCTGTGTCTCGACAGCTGCCGTCTGACTCCAGAGAATACAGCCCTGATTATTGAGGAGTATATTGAGAAGACAAAGACCCCTCCGACTCCCCTCTAGAGGGGAGAGTTTTAAAACTCATAATTTGTAATCACGCTTGCGCAACCAATTTCAAATTTATAACTCGTAGTTTTAAATTCTAATTAGGGTTTTCGGTGCAAAGCACCGTGGTTTATCTCTGAAAAGGTTTGAGCCGTAAGGCTTGTGATTGAAAGATGCTAATGAAAGTTTGCTTTCAAATTAGTATCTTTAAAGCACAACCATTTCGAAGAAATGAAAACCTTTGAAGGTGTTTTCTTGGTTTTTCTTCTTTTTTTGGGGGGGGGATACAATAATCGGAAAACTATAAACAGTAAACTATAAAGAAAAAGGATAACAATATAAAACCACAAAGATGAAATATTTGATACAGTTCCTCATCATCATAGCTTTTGCATTTGTTGGTGAAGTGCTACATTTTCTGATTCCAATCCCTGTTCCAGCCAGCATCTACGGCATTATCCTGCTATTTGCTGCTTTGGAAAAGAAATGGGTGAAAGTTAAGGATATTCGTGAGGTAAGCGTTTTTCTCATAGCCATTATGCCGGTGATGTTCATTCCTTCGGCAGTAGGTTTGATTGATTCATGGGAAGCCATAAGGAGTTCCATCATTCAGTATATAGCTGTTATTTTGCTCACCACAGTTGTTGTTATGGGGTGCGCAGGCTTTGTTACACAATATGTTATTCGCAAAGGAAAGGAGAAAAAGAAATGAAACAGATGCTTTTAGATTCGGTATATTTTGGTGTGTTGCTCACTCTTGGTGCTTATGCCATTGGCATGATGCTAAAGCGCAAACTCGGCTGGAGCATTCTTAATCCACTTCTTGTTGCTATAATCCTGATTATTGCCTTTCTTGCCATAATGGAAATTCCATACGAAAGTTATAATGCAAGCGCTAACCTTGTGAGCTATCTGCTCACTCCTGCCACCATTTGTTTGGCTGTTCCTTTGTATCAGCAAGTGGAGTTGCTAAAGAAGAACTACAAAGCTGTTGTAGCTGGAATAGTATCAGGTGTGCTTTCGTCCATGATTTCTGTTCTTGCATTAGCTCTGCTGTTCAGGTTTGACCACACATCGTACGTTACATTCCTTCCAAAATCTATTACCACAGCCATTGGTATGGGCATTTCTGCCGAGCTTGGCGGTTTTGTTCCTCTCACCGTTGTTGCTATTGTTCTCACCGGAATCTTTGGAAGTCTTGTTGCCGACAAGGTTCTCCACGTTCTGCATATTGAAGAGCCTATTGCTAAGGGCATTGCCATTGGTAGTGCATCGCACGCCATGGGAACAGCCCATGCCATGGAATTAGGTCAAGTAGAAGGCGCAATGAGTGGCCTCTCCATTGTTGTTAGCGGTATCGTCACCGTTCTTGCTGCCACCCTTTTCTCGTGGATTATGTAAAATGGAGCCTCTCCCATCCCTCCCCAAAGGGGAAGGGCTAACCAACAGGTTGCGTGTCTTGCTAGCATAATTCAAAACTCATAAGTTGTAATTGCGCTTGCGCAACCAATTTCAAATTTGTAACTCGTAAATTCAAATTCAGATTAGGGTTTTTACAGGCACGAAGTGCCGTGGTTTTTCTCTGAAAAGGTTTGAGCCGTAAGGCTTGTGATTGAAAGATGCTAATGAAAGCTTGCTTTCTGATTAGCATCTTAAGAGCACAACCATT
>OCVV011305518.1_pt1 | contig 11251 bp, 6 predicted proteins | sample 1539721 | NCBI WGS metagenome assembly OCVV01 (sample SAMN02144230, study PRJEB22623) | gut metagenome | biome: sheep rumen | host: Ovis aries | place: New Zealand | reverse complement strand
GCTAATCGTCTTGATTGCACTTTTTCTACTCGCTGCGGGCTATATTATTGCCAATCAGGTCAAACTCCAGCAGGAAATCAAACAGGAGATCCTGCCGCAGTTGGAGGATGTGCAGGAGGCAATCCAGCTCAGCTATCGGGATGAAGCGTTTGCCGAGCGGCTGAAACAGGCGGTGGATGATCATCTGACGGATCAGAATCTGAGCGTAGAGTATCTGGGGTCGATGCTTCAGCTGAGCCGCACCCAGCTCTTCCGCCGTGTCAAGACCGTGACCGGCAAGGGGCCGCTTGACTATATCCGGGAGCGCCGGCTCATCCGCGCGGACAAGCTTCTCCATACCACAGACATGACGGTACAGCAGGTAGCCCTCGAGCTTTGCTTCTCCTCCGCCGGCTATTTCACCAAATGCTATAAGGAATACTTCGGTCACCTGCCATCTGAACGATAAGATGCAACATTCATGGAATGACATAAGTGTTGCAAAATATATGCTATTTGTTGCACTGCAACATCTGTAGCATCTTTTGCAACATAGATATTTGCGCATGTGCCAAAAAGCACGTACTTTTGCAGCGGAATTTGGAAAATCCAAGTTCTGCTGTATTGTTTAACATTCAAATATCATGAAGAAAAGATTTATTCTTTCGGCCTTATTCGCTTTCGTGCTCGCTGTAGCGCCTGTGTTTGCGCAGGTGGCGGCTATGGGTGTGATTGTGGACGAGAAAACCGGTGAACCGGTGATCGGCGCCTCGGTACTCGAGGAAGGCACAACGAATGGTACCATCACGGATTTCGATGGTAATTTCCAATTGAACGTAGCCTCGGGAGCCAAACTGGTGATCTCGTATGTGGGCTACAAGACTCAGAACGTGGCAGCCGCCGCCAACCTCCGTATCAAGCTCGCCGAGGACAGCGAGGTGCTCGACGAAGTGGTAGTCACCGGTTATACGACGCAGCGCAAGGCGGACTTGACGGGCGCTGTCAGTGCCGTCAGTGCCAAGGACTTGGAAAAACAGCAGGAGAACAACCCGATGAAAGCCCTGCAGGGTAAGATCCCGGGAATGAACATCTCCGCCGACGGTAACCCTTCCGGTGCGGCAACGGTCCGTATCCGTGGTATCGGTACGCTCAACGACAACGACCCGCTCTATATCATCGACGGTGTGCCTACCAAATCCGGTATGCATGAGTTGAACCCCAACGATATCGAGTCCATCCAGGTGTTGAAGGATGCCGCTTCGGCTTCTATCTACGGATCGCGTGCCGCGAACGGCGTCATTATCATCACCACCAAGAAAGGTGCGGAGGGTAAGATCCGCGTCGATCTGGATGCGAGCGTAGCGGTGCAGTCGTACACCAACCGGATGAAGGTGCTCAACTCCGAGGAGTTCGGCCGCGTGATGTGGCAGGGATATGTGAATGACCGCGAGAACCCGAACACCAATGCCTTGGGATACAGTTACGACTGGGGTTATGACGCGCAGGGTTATCCGGTGCTCAATAGTATGGCCATGAAAAAGTACCTCGATGATGCGGGAACGGTGCCTGCCGCCAACACGGACTGGTATGCCGAGACCACGCGCCCGGGCGTGATACAGAATTATAATGTGTCGGTATCCAACGGCGGTCAGAAGGGTAGTTCCTTCTTCTCGCTCGGATACTATAAGAACGATGGTGTCATCAAGACCTCGGATTTCTCCCGTTTCTCGGCGCGTATCAATACGGACTACAAGATCCTGAAGGACTACGTGACAATCGGTGAGAACTTCACGTTGAACAGAACATCCGAGGTTACCGCTCCCGGCGGGTTCCTGCAGAATGTGCTGCAGTTCAACCCCTCGCTGCCGGTATATACCACGGAGGGCGAGTTCGCCGGTCCGGTAGGCGGTTACCCTGATCGTGAGAACCCGGTAGCACGTCTGCAGCGCAACAAAGACAACCGATATACCTATTGGCGTATCTTCGGTAACGCGTTCATCAATATCAATCCCTACAAGGGCCTGAATATCCGCACCACGGCGGGTATTGACTATGCCCAGAAGAAACAACGTATCTTTACTTATCCCATCACGGAAGGTACAATGGCGAACGACAAGAACGCCGTAGAGGCAAAGCAGGAGCACTGGCTCAAATGGATGTGGAACGCCATCATCACCTATAACCTGGATATCAACAAACACCGCGCAGACTTCCTGCTCGGTACCGAGTTGAACCGCGAGATTGATGAGTATTTCTCCGGCTACAAAGAGGATTTCCTGTTGCTCAATACCAATTACATGTGGCCGGACGCAGGTGTAGGCCAGGCGCAGGCATATGGTAACGGCGGAGGTTATTCGCTGATCTCTTTCTTCGGGAAAGCCAACTATAGTTACGACAACCGTTACCTCGTCTCCTTCACGCTCCGTCACGACGGTTCGAGCCGTTTCGGTAAACACAACCGTTTCGCTACATTCCCCTCCGTATCCGCCGGATGGCGTATCAGCGAGGAGAAGTTCATGCGCGGTGCGTCGAACTGGCTCAATGACCTCAAGCTCCGTGCTTCGTGGGGACAGACCGGTAACCAGGATATATCCTCTACCGCCCGTTATTTCATCTATGTGAGCAACTACGGTATCAACGAGTCCGGTGGACAGAGCTACGGTACCTCGTACGACATCGAAGGTACGAACGGCGGCCATACCCTTCAGTCCGGTTTTAAACGGGACCAGATCGGTAATGATGATATCAAATGGGAGACAACCACCCAGACCAACGTAGGTCTTGATTTCTCCTTCTTCCAGCAGACTTTCTACGGCTCGTTCGATTGGTTCTACAAGCAGACAAACGATATTCTCGTGCTTATGGACGGTATCAGTGCCATGGGCGAAGGAGCGTCCAAATGGATCAATGCCGGCGCGATGGACAACATGGGTGTGGAGCTCTCGCTGGGTTACCGCAACCAGACCAAGACAGGCTTCAAATACGACATCACTGCCAACCTCTCGCACTATGACAACAAAGTGACCCGTCTCCCGGAGACGATAGCCGCTAAAGGCACTTTCGGCGGTAACGGCGTGCAGTCGGTCGTAGGACACGCGATGGGATCGCAGGTGGGGTATGTAGCCGATGGTATCTTCAAGAGCCAGGATGATATAGACAACCATGCTATCCAGGAGGGCGCAGGTCTCGGACGTATCCGTTACCGTGACCTCAACGGAGACGGGCGTATCACCGAGGCGGACCAGACCTGGATCTATTCGCCGGTACCGGCAATCTCTTTCGGCGCGAACTTCTATTTTGAGTACAAGGGCTTTGACCTCACCCTCTTCTTCCAAGGTGTCGGAGGCGTACAGGTGATCACGGATCTCAAGAAGGAGACGGATATCTGGGCGGGTCTTAATATCGGTAACCTCAACAAAGGCGCACGCCTGTTAGACGCATGGTCCCCGACGAATCCCAATAGCGATATTCCGGCTGTTTCCCTCAAGGACAACAACAATGAGAAACGCGTGAGCTCGTATTGGGTGGAGGACGGTTCGTTCCTCAAACTCCGTAACCTCCAGTTAGGCTACAACCTTCCCAAAACCGCTTGCGACAAGATGAAGATGCAGAACTGGCGCTGGTTCGTTTCCGCCCAGAACGTATTCACCATCCATTCGGCTAAGTTTACCGGCGTGGATCCCGAGAATGCCAATTTCGGCTATCCTATCCCGCTGACCGTTACACTGGGAACAAAAGTAACATTCTAAATTGAAAGGGAAAAATTATGAAACATACAATGAATAAAATAGTACTTGGTACTTTGTCCCTTTGTACTTTGCTGCTCGCTTCCTGCGACAGTTTCCTGAACTACAATGAACCGCAGGCTACGCTAAGTCTGGAGCAGGCCACCGATCCGCAATATGTGGACAATGTGGTGATCTCCGCATATGCGGTGTTCATCTCCGCGGAGGATATTAACTCCTCCTTCTCAATGTGGAACTTCGATGTCCGTTCCGACGATGCCTACAAGGGCGGTAACGGAACCTCCGACGGCGACGTCTTCCACCAATTGGAAATCAGTCAGGGTATTCTTACCACCAACTGGAATATCAACGACATGTGGGTGCGCCTGTACAACTGCCTGAGTCGTGTTAATACGGCTATCGACGTGCTGAATAATACGGATGAGGCAAAATACGAACTCAAGGAGCAACGTCTCGGCGAGATGTATTTCCTGCGTGCGTACGGCCATTTCCTGCTCAAACGGCTCTACAAGAACATCCCGTTCGTCGTCAAGAGCAATATGACCCCCGATGAGTACAACGCTCTCACCAATACCGAGTATTCGAATAACGAGGGATGGCAGGTGATTGCCAATGACCTGGAGAAGGCTTATGCCGTGCTGCCTGTTCGTCAGGAAGATAAGGGCCGTCCTACCAAAGCGGCTGCGGCTGCGCTCCTGGCGAAGGTCTATCTCTACAAGGCTTACCGTCAAGACAACCCCGGTTCCCACAAGGTGACCGAGATCAACGCGGAGGATCTGCAGCAGGTAATCAAATATACCGATCCCGCTATCTATTCGGAAGGCGGATACGGACTGGAGGCGGATTTCCACAATAACTTCCGTCCCGAACCGCAGTATGAGAACGGTATTGAGAGTATCTGGGCTATGCAGTATTCCATGAACGACGGTACCAAGTACGGCAACCTCAACTGGTCATATGGTCTGATTGTCCCGAATATACCGGGCGTAACGGATGGTGGTTGCGACTTCTACAAACCCAGCCAGAACCTCGTCAATGCGTTCCGCACGGACGATTCCGGACTGCCTTATCTGGATTCCTATAACGCAAAAGACTATGACAAGACGAACGAGAATGCCGACACCCGTCTCTTCCTGACGATCGGTATCCCTGGTCTGCCGTATATGTTCAACCCCAAATACATGATGGCGACTACCGGTGTATGGAGCCGTTCCAACGGTCTGTACGGCTACTACGTATCGTTCAAGCATAACGTGGATCCTGACGGCGGTTATCTGATCAAAGGTTCCTGGTGGGGATCCCCGATGAACCGTATCGTGCTTCGTTATGCAGACGTCATGCTGATGAGGGCGGAGGCGGAAGCGCAACTCGGCAGTGATCTCGCGGACGCGATGAAACAGGTGGACGACCTGCGTGACCGCGCATCCCGGAGCACGGCTATGCTCGGCAACTACGACCTCAAATATGGAGTCTCGATGAAGGTGCGCCCCTACAATGACGTACCCGGTCAGGACGAGGTGCTCAAACGCGTCAAGATGGAGCGCCGTCTGGAAATGGCGATGGAGTCCGAGCGCTTCTTCGACCTCGTGCGCTGGGGAGAGGCTAAAGCTGTTATCCAGAAATACTACGATGAAGAGGCCAAGAAATGCAATATCTACGAGGGAGCCGTGTTCTCGGAGGACAAGAACGAGTACCTGCCTATTCCTCACCAGCAGATAGCGGCTTCCAACGGACATTATAAACAAAATATAGGAGGATGGTAATTATGAAAACAATTAGTAAAATAGCCCTTGTACTTTGTACATTGTCCCTTTGTACATTCTTCCTTGCCTCCTGCAACAAGAAGGAGAGCCGGATGAATCTGGACGGGGATTGCCGGATTGAAACTCTGACACTCAATGATTCCTGTACGGCGGTAATCAACCACACGCTCCGCACGGCTGTCGTGCGCATACCTAAGGTATATGACGAGACGGCGATGACGGTAACCGCTATCACCCTCTCGCCGGGAGCTAAAGCCACGCTGAGGGTAGGCGATCAACTGAATATGCTCACTGCGCATAGCGTCCGTGTCACGAATAATGACGTGTTCCTGGATTACACGCTGTCCGTCAAACATGACGAGGTGAAGATCCTCGGTTTCTCCATCAACGGTCAGTATGAGGGAATCATCAATGACAAACTGAACACGATCTTTGTACAAGTCCCCGGTGATCTGGATGTCACCTCCCTTATCCCGAACGTCACGATGACGGAAGGGGGCGTGTGCACGCCGGCTAATGCGGTAGTCTGCGACTTCACCAATCCTGTCCTCTTTACGGCAATCTATAAGACTGATACCGTGCAATTCACCGTAACGGTACGCGCCATGACGCACCCGAAGTACATCTTCGTAGGTCAGGCGGATCGCCTGCAACGCCTTACGATGGAGGAGCAGGTAGCCGGCTCATGGCTGCTGAGCAACGTGGACTCGTCGGCGTACGTCAGCTTCAAGGACCTGGCGGAAGGAAAGATCAGTCTGGCGAAATGCAAGGTCATCTGGTGGCACTTCAATGTGGAGAAAACCAACCCTATACAGTCCTTTGAGCAGTTTGAGTATGAGGCGGAAGAGTTAATGAAAGCTCCTGTGCTGGACACGCTCAAAGCCTATTACCAGAGGGGCGGTTCGTTCATGCTCTCGCGCTATGCCACCTTCCTGCCTGCCTACATCGGCCAGAATAAAGTGGCGCCGGACAACTGCTGGGGTAATCCCGAAACCAATGCCGAAGTGTGCGGAGGCCCGTGGGATTTCAATATCGCCGGTTATACCGCTTGCCCGCTTTATCAGGGAGTCAAGTTCAACGGCGACCCGAACAAAGTACCGACCACCGACCCGGGCTATAAGATCACCAATACCACCACCCAGTTCCTCGTAGGAGAATACCGTAATTATGCCACCATTGACGAGTGGCGTACTGCAACCGGAGCGAAAGAACTGAACTTCAGTGGCGGGACGGAAGTAGCTTTCTGGGAGTTCCCCGCCGCGGCTCCACGAGGAGGCATCGTTTGTATCGGTTCCGGAACGTTCGATTGGTATTCGCCCTCCGATGACTACCTCGAGAATTTCCATACCAACGTGCCCAAGATAACGGAAAATGCATTTAATTATCTTTCTAAATAACGCATTATGAGAACTACGAATATAATGGCCTTTATGGCATTTGCGGCGTCACTCTTTATCGGGTGCTCGCCTGCCAACGAGCCGGAGAAAAAGGATTGGGATAATACCACCTCCTATTTCAAATCCAGCGATGAGAAAACCAGCTCCACTTTCTATCGTCCTTATGCGGGATATGTGGGAGATGTGATGCCTTTCTATGATCCGGTACAAAAGGACTATAAGATCCTTTACCTGCAGGAGTTCCGCCCCAATACGCCGGATTCCTACCATCCCTTCTGGGGGGTTGCCAGCACGGATGCGGCTACCTATACCTCCATGGGAGAGGTGCTCCCCACAGGCTCCAAATACGAGCAGGACGCCGCCCTCGGTACCGGATGCGTGGTCTATAACGAGGCGGACAATCTCTATTATATCTTCTATACCGGTAACTTCCCGAGGGCTAAATCTACGGATAGCCGGGAGGTAGTGATGTACGCCACTTCGCCGGATTTCAAGGTATGGACCAAGAACCCCCTCTTCCGCCTGCGCGGCGTGGATAACGGATACAGCCGCAATGATTTCCGTGACCCCTGTGTTTGGAAGGACGGCGACACATGGCATATGATCGTCAGCACTTATGAGGGCAACAAGGGCGTTCTGGCGGAATACACCTCGCCCGATCTACAATCATGGACCCACAAAGGGGTGTTTGCGCGCATGGTCTTTGACGGAGACCGGTTCATGGAGTGCCCCGATGTCTTCCGGATGGGCGACTGGTGGTATATCGTCTATAGCGACATGAGTAATTTTGAGCGCCGCGTGCATTACATCAAAGGACGCACCATGGAGGAACTCAAAGCCAATATCCCTGTCGGCTATTGGCCGGACAGATACAAAGAGGGCGCGCTCGACAGCCGTGCTTTCTATGCCGGCAAGACGGCTACCGACGGTAACTACCGCTATATCTGGGGATGGTGCCCTACACGTGCCGGAGAGGATAACACCAAAGCCAACAACGACGGCGGTGAACCCGATTGGGCGGGATCCATGATGGTGCACCGAGTGATACAGGACTCCGTTGACGGCACACTCTCCCTCGTCGAGGTCCCGGCTCTCAAAACCAAATATAACAGAGAACTGACGGTCAAGGAAATGAAACGTGTCGGAGAAGGAGATACCATAACGGCTATCCCTGACGGCTATCACATGATGGCGTATAGTTCCATCCTCTTCAATACACTCGGCTACCACAACCATATTTCTATGACCGTTACCACGGAAGACGAGAAGGACGGATTCGGTATCTCCTTTGCGCGTGGCACAGACTATGAGAAATATTACTCCGTGATGGTGCGCCAGGACCGCAACCCGGGCAACCAACCCGAGCGCAGGCATACCCACCAGATCTATTTCGAGGAGGAGAACGGTATCTATAATATCGCCGGGGCGGAGAGCTACTCCTTCCCCACACCGGAGGATAACACCTACCGGATTGATATCTATACCGACAACTCGGTCTTCGTGATGTATATCAACGGCACGGTGGCTTATACCAACCGTATCTATGGTATCCAGCGTAACTGTTGGTCCGTCAACTGTTACGATGGCGCGATGACGGTGAAAGATATTCATGTTAAACAATATTAAACACAACAGATATGAGAAAATTCTTTCTTATGGCGCTCATGACAGCGCTGGTCGTAGCAAATAGCAATGCGGAAGATATCTTCTACGGACCTCATGCCGTTTCGTGGGGCACGCCGCTCAACTTAGCTCCTGAGAATTTTGCCAATGCCGAGCCGGGCGACAAGATCGTGGTTACATACACTGATGCCAAAGAAATGGTGAATGGTAAGAATGAAGGCAGTGTCATCGAGTTCAAAGTGATGAACGAGCATTTCGACCACCTCGCCGGCTCACGTAACGCCTTGAGAATCTGGGATAATGGTCGCACGGAGCAATTCCTTACCGCACCGGCTGTAGATAGCCTCAAAGCACACGGACTGCAAATCATCGGTAATGATTTCACCGTCACCAAGGTGGAACTGCTGTTCGGTAAATATCTACGAAACGAGGGTACGCTGGCATGGACAGGCTTCTTCTGGGCGGACAGTTGGTCTTCCCTCGAGATTTACAAAGAGAGCTATTCCTTCATCGACCTCTCCAAATACCAGGCTATACGGTTCTACACGGAGGCTGAGAGTGGTGAATATGTCCTCAATTTCCTCAAGGGCTGGGAACCCGGTGATAAATTTGCTGACCAAACCAACATGACCGACGGAGAGGGATTCAAACAACTACTCCTCACCGACGAACTCCGTACCAAGATGGCGGAGGCTCCCAAGTGGATAATCCAGTTCAATAAGGAGAAAATCAAACCATTCAACGTAACCGATATCGTCCTCGTGGAAGATGCTACCCAGGCTCTGGAGAAGATCAATACCTCGCCTGAACCCGCACGGAAAGTCCTCCGCAACGGGCAAATCCTTATCGAGCATGACGGACAATACTACAACCTGTTAGGCATTACTTTATAAATAACAATATTAACCCTTTAAAATTTTAAAATTATGAAGAAATTTTCTCTTATTGCGCTTTTCGCAGCGCTTGTAGCAGTTAACGTAAATGCTATCGACCTCTGGACGGGTAGCCACGCCGTTACGTGGGACACTCCGCTGAACTTGAATGCCGCTACTTTTGCCAACGCTCAGCCTGGTAATGCGCTGAAAGTGTTCTTTACCGATGCATCGGATGGTATTGAATTCAAAGCAAATGGCGTAAACATCGCCGGCTCGCGTAAGAATGCGTGGATTAGCGGTGACGGCGCTTACGAACTGTACCTCACGCCGGGGGCTGTAGAGGCCATCAAGGCGCACGGCCTGGAGATTGTCGGCAATCATTTCACGGTAACAAAAGTGGAACTGAACGAAGTAGAAGGTCGCGAAGGCATGACTACCATGTGGAGAGGTCTCTATTGGGCTGACGGATGGGGTGAGATGCTCTTCTATCCTGCTATCGCGTCGGCAGTGGATTGGAGCGACTATTCCGCTATCCGTGTATATCACGAGGCTGGACGCTCGGATTTTGAAGTAAACTTCAAGAAGTCTTGGGCGGATACTGACCAAATCGGCGGTATTAGTGATATGACTGCCGGTAACGGTTATGTAGAGTTGCCCTTGACCGACGCAAGACGTGCCCTCTTGGCTTCTATTGACAATGAGCTTATCGTGCAGTTCTACAAAGGCAATGGCGATGACAAAGCTGCGTTTAACGTAACGGAGATCGTTCTCGTTATGGAGGAGGGAACTACCGCTATCGACAACACCGCTGTTGAGAGCAAGGCTGTTAAGTTCTTCGAGAACGGACAACTCGTGATCATCAAGAATGGTGTTAAGTACAACGCCCTCGGCGCAGAGATCCGTTAAAAGGCATTATAAAGGCTAAAGGTAAGAAAAATCGTCCTTCGGGGCGATTTTTTTTGCGTATATCAAAAAAAACCGTACCTTTGCGCTACTCCTGCGCTACTCTTGGGCTACCTTTGCACCGTAAATGAAAAATGGTAAATGACTCATTGCCACGTAATTACACCTCTTTTGAAAAAAAATACCCTCTTTCTAATGTCATAAGCATCCTTCACCTTTTATTTTCCGCCTAACTTCCAGTTAATCGTATACCCTTACTATACCCTTGCTATACCCCGGCATTTAATGCCGGTATTTTCTTCGTTAGTTACGTGGGATAGTATCCCGCATTATATTCTTTGCATTGTGAGCCCGTGGCCGTGTCAGTCGGCGTTTCTTTCTTCTTTTCCCCGACTTCCGATGTCGGCTTTCGTTGTCCTGTGCACGCTATCTCCGTTAGCGCATTTTCTTCCCCGTTAATTGTTGGTAATTGTTGACTAAAATAATTTTTGAATCATTTTGGGTAATTTTTGACCAAGAAAAATAAATCTGTTTAATTTGTTAAATTTGTGGACTGATAAAATAGCATGAAACCGCAATAAATATGGGGGGCGAAAGGCTAAAGGTAATTCACAATTCACAAAGCGTCCTATTGGCTTTGGTACAAACAGATGAGTCCGTACGGATATTAGAACCTTGTACTAAACTCTAAAAGCCATTAGTACATTGTAAATTGTACATTGTACATTGAAAAAAACGTCCATCGGGGCTTTTTTTTCAATTTTTTTTAAGAAATACTTGTGTATTTCAAACTTTTGTTGTATCTTTGCACCAAATTTCGATTGGTTAACCAATTTACTGCGCTCATGAAACACATTTTTTATAGTATTTTGCCCGTATTGGTAGTTACTCTTACTGCGTGTCATAACTCTGCGTATGATGCTTCATACGCGTATGCCAAGTCCGTGGCGGACGAGGCTCTGTCC
>OCVV011312724.1_pt1 | contig 11252 bp, 10 predicted proteins | sample 1539721 | NCBI WGS metagenome assembly OCVV01 (sample SAMN02144230, study PRJEB22623) | gut metagenome | biome: sheep rumen | host: Ovis aries | place: New Zealand | reverse complement strand
TGGATACTTGCGCTTAAAGCCGCACTTTCCTTTTCAGCCCAAACCTCGGTGATCTCCTGCAGGGTGTTTAAGTGATCCCTGGCTACCGGGAATTTTTCCGTGAAATCTGTGTATTTGATATCGTCAGTACCGTCAGCTGAAGGATTGTATGATGCTCTCCACTCTGCAAAGGCTGTATCAAACTCCGCTGCCACCTGTTCAAAAGTGCGCCCATCCTCTGTCTTTGTACCCGTCCAAAGGCTCTTGTCTGTCTTTGCTATCTCAAAAACCTCTGCTGCACCGTCTGCCACCTGCTGGGCATTTTCTTCATAATCGCTCACATACTCGTCAAGATGAGAATCCCTAGGAGCATAACCCTTTTTTTCTTTCCAGCTGCTCTCAAAAAAGCTGGTCGCGCCCTTAAGGCTCTGGTAAAAATCTCTGTCAGCATTAATAAGTGTAGAGTTGATGGTGTACAGCTTTTTGTGGTACATCTCATCCGCCTGGTGGTTTACGTTATTTAGTTCAAGAGAGAAAAATGTCACGCAGATGATCAGTATTATAAGTGACGGCACGGTCGCAAGGATCAGCTTTAATCTTATAGACCAATTCTTCATCATATTTCCTCCGTTTTACCATTGACTATATAGTCACAGCAGTATCAAAATAATTTTATCTCTAAGGGAGATTCGTGTCAATGAATCTATACTTTCCAGATAGAAAAATCTTTAGATATATCCCCCATCCACACCGATGATCTGACCGGTCATGTATGGGCTGTCGATAATGTGGAGCACCTCACGGGCCACTTCATCCGGAGTGCCAAAACGTCCCATGGGGATCTCCTCACACAAAGCCGCCTTTTCCTCAGCAGAAAAAGCTGCATTCATATCGGTATCAATGCACCCGCAGGCAATGGCATTTACCCTGATACCTGATGGTGCCAGTTCCTTGGCCAAGGCCATGGTCATGGCGTTTACCCCGCCCTTTGCAGCGGAATATGCCACCTCACAGGATGCTCCAACTCTCCCCCACATGGAAGAGATATTTATGATGTTTCCGGACTTTTGGTTTACCATACGCGGCACAAAAGCCTTGGAAGTATTGAAAAGGGACGAAAGATTTACGTCTATGATGCGCTGCCAGTCTGCAGGCTCCATATCTGTAATAAGCCCCACGTAGGATATGCCGGCATTGTTGACCACAACATCTATCCTGCCGAACTCATCTAAAACCTGCACTCCGGCAGACTGAATAAATCCATAGTCAGCCACATCCCCTGTAAATGAAATGACACGGATACCATATGTTCCCTGCAGCTTGTCGGCAAGGTGCATCAGTGCATCCGTGTTTTTTTCACATACTATACCAAGATCGTATCCTGCTGCCGCAAGGGCCCATGCAACAGCAGCACCGATGCCCCGGGAGGCACCGGTGACAAAAGCTGTCTTATCACTCATCTTTAAAACTCACTGTTATCTTTACCGGATTGTGATCCGTATATTTGAAGCCCTCATCCATGGTCTCGACATTCTCCACCGCAAGGTTTTTGGAGATGATAAAACCGTCGATCAGATAATACTGGAAGTGATCATCCGTGGGATCATAGGGCCTGTCAAGAGATCTGCAGCTGGGAGTTGAGTTGTCCATGACAAACATAAAATCATCACTAAACACATCCTCATCCAGGATACCGCTTTGCCACATGCCCTCACCCTGAACAGGATACATGCTGGTGTCTACGCTTGAAAAGGTCTGATTGAAATCCCCTCCGGCTATAACGTAGTTGCCTTTGTCGAATTCCGCCTTCATGATATCTGCAAGCTGCTTAGTCTGTGCTATCTTGCCCTCACCGTCATCGTAGGCCTCCAAATGCAGGTTGATAAATACAACCTCCTTGTCACTGTCTGCCACCGGTACCCGGCTGATATCTATACATCTCTTAAGATTGATGGTCCTTACAGGCCATGTGAAAGGGCAGGGAAGAGATACTCTGGTGGAATCACTGATGGCGTACTTACTGCTGGTAAGGATACCTCCGTCCACATGCCCTATGGGAGGGATGGGATATGGTATGAAAAGCACCTTAAAGTTGTTGGCGAAGGATGCATCGTTGTCCGCAAATGCATTCTCTGTTATATCCTTTATCTGGTCTATGCCATAGGATCTGGTGCTGTCCCTGTCTATCTCCTGGAAATACACCACATCAGGGTCAGCCTCTCCTACGATCCGTTCAATATTGAGGAGGTTGTTTTTCACACTGTCCTCATCCTGGGAAGTAACGCTTTTACCTCCATCCATAAAAAAGTCTGCCGTCTCGGAAAGTCCACAGTAACCCACGTTCCAGGTCATTACCGTAAGATCCTCGTCTGTGGAAATGCTTTCCTTTGCCGCACCCGTAGGTGAGGCGATAACCTCGATGGGTTCCTCAGGCTTTGGCCTGTACTCCAAAATAGACAAAAGTCCCAGTCCCAAAGCTGCTATCACCACAAGCACGATTAGTATTGATCCGATTACCTTGAGTACCGAAACTGCCGGTGATTTCTTTTCCATAACTCCTCCTGTCATAAATCCAAACCGCTCTCTCCAACAAATCTGCCACTTGCTCCGCAGGGTAGATACAATCCGCTCTCACGCACGGGCAGACCAACCTCATCGGCCTCTACCGTGCCGGCACGATCCTTTAAAACCGTCCCTGTCATATAGTGCAAAACCGCAGGCTGAAGGCCCGTGGTATAACTGTTTATCAAAAAGAAAAGGGGATCATCCACCAGGATCTGTGACGCTAAGGTAATAAGCTCATAGACACTGTCTTCAATCTTCCAGATCTCTCCCTTTGGACCCCTGCCGTATGATGGCGGATCCATGATAATGGCATCATAGTGATTACTGCGTCTGATCTCACGCTCCACAAACTTTTTGCAGTCATCCACCAGCCATCTGATGGGGGCCTCAGCCAGTCCGGAAACCGCTGCATTCTCCTTGGCCCAGTTGACCATGCCCTTGGAAGCATCCACGTGAGTGACATGGGCTCCCGCAGCTGCCGCCGCAAGAGTGGCTCCGCCGGTGTAAGCAAAAAGATTCAGCACCTTTACCGGTTCACGTCGACCAGCATCTATGGTGTTTTTGATGATGGCGGAAAACCAATCCCAGTTTGCCGCCTGCTCAGGAAATATCCCTGTATGTTTAAATGAAAAGGGCTTGAGTCTGAATGAAAGCTCATATCCTATGGAAAGCCTGTAACTGATATCCCACTCCTCGGGGAGATCGAAAAACTCCCATTCTCCGCCACCTCTGCTGCTCCTGTGATAATGGGCGTTGAGCTTGTTCCACTCCGGCGCCGTTTTTTTCGTATCCCAGATCACCTGAGGATCAGGTCTTAGCAGAATGTATTTTGACCAGCGCTCCAGTTTTTCCCCTGCGCTGCAGTCTATGACCTCATAGTCCTTCCAATTCTCTGCAATGTACATGCTATAACATCTTTCTTCTGTGTAGTATGATCATCGCCACCACGCAAATAGCCAGAGTGATGAGGCAAATGATCCCGAAACCGTGAGGCGCGGCAGAAAGCGGCATCCATTCGCCGGCCACATTCATGCCGTAAAGACCGGATATGATGGTAGGTATGGACATGACGATGGTGATGGCCGCCAGATACTTCATGGCATTGTTCAACCGGTTATTGATAACCGTAGACAAAAGCTCCCTGGTACCGTTTATGATATCCCTGTAAATCTGAGTCATCTCTATAGCCTGACGGTTCTCTATGATCACGTCCTCCAAAAGCTCCTGGTCCTCCTCATAGAGCTTTAGTCTGCCGTATCTGGTAAGTCTGTCCAAAACCACTCCGTTGGCCCTAAGTGAAGTAGCAAAGTAAACCAGATTACTCTCCAGCTCATGGAGGTCCACCAGATCCACATCCTCCGTGTCCTGATCGATCCTTTCCTCAATCTCCGTCCGCTTTCTGTCGATAGTGCGAAGCAAACTCTGGTACACCATACAGGCGTTGTACAAAATCTGATAGGTAAAACGCATCTGCTTTTTGGTGGAAAACTCCCTGACACGCTGATCGATGAACGTACGAAGTACCGCCGTCTCCTCCGAGCACACGGTAATGATCACATCTTCCTTGACCAGTATGCCTAAGGGGATGGTGGTATAGGTATGGCGATTGTTCCTGACCTCCGCTGTGGGTATATCCACCAGGATCAGAGTATAATCGTCCTCAAGGCTCATACGGGAGCTCTCCTCGTCATCCAGTGCCGCCCGTATATCGGCTATATCAATATCAAATTGTTCACTGATGGCGCCGCACTCCTCCAAAGTGGGATCCGTAAGCTTGACCCAGCAGCCAATATCATAATCTGCGATCTCACTGATGATGCGGTCGTCTGTCCTGTAAATATTGATCATAAAACACATTATACTCTTATTTACTGACATAGGCAAACTAAAAAACCCCGGATCCTACAGATCCGGGGGAAATATGCAAGAGATGTTATTTCCTTGAAGCAAGCTCCTCATTTAAAGCCACAACCTCATCTTTTCCAAGGTTATATCCAAAATGCAAAAGCAAAGCCATGATGATGTACATCACGAAGGGCAATAGAGTAGCCAGTGTATATATGCCGTTGTTGACCTCCGTGGTCTGCTTTACTACCTCAGAGCTTCCGGCGGTAGCTGCCACATAACCTATGCCTGCCAAAAGTGCATTGAAGCTGACACCTGCTATGGTCTGTCCCATCTTTCTGAAGAAGGAGAAAATGGCATAGGACGTACCCTCCTCACGCTTGTGAGTCAGCTTGTCCTGGTAGTCGATGGCGTCGGATACCAGTGCCCATACCTCCATAGTAAAGAAGGTAAGACCGATACCTGTAATAAAAAGACCTGCCAGAAACAGAACCGCACTGGGCAGCTTTACAAAATACATGATCAGATAAACCGCAGCTGCCAAATATGCTCCGAACGCACAAAGCTCCTTTTTTCCGAACTTTAAGACCAGCTTATTAAGAAACGGCATAAAGAGTGCCATGGGCAGGTATGTAGCCACGGGAACAAGCGCCTGCATGCCGGGTGCCTCATAGTAGTTCTTGAAAAGATAGGTGTTGGCTGTATTGGAGTACATGTTGCCGGCGATCAAAAGCATGGATGCCAGTGAAAGTGTAACAAAGGGGCGGTTTTTAACCAGAGAGCCAAGCACTGTAAATACCGTATCTCCCTTTTCCTTTGGAGGAGCGATAACCGTCTCCCTTGTCAGCCTGTAGTTGAGCTGATAAGCAACAAGCTGCAACAGCACGATGACAAGTATTGCTGAAAACATCTTGTGGTTGTCAAGATACTTTGCTCCGTTAGATGCTGTAGAATATACCACCAGCGGCAGGATCACGGAGCCTGCCATCTGTCCGATACCCGCACCGAATGTACGAGCCATGGAAAGTGTGGAGCGCTCCTTGATGTCACGGGTCATAACCGTAGCCATGGAGCCGTAGGGGATATTAACACCGGTGTACATCATGCCGTAAAAGATGTATGTGATGTAGGCATACAACAGGTAGTGGTTAAAGTTGGGGATGATGTCATTGATGGGTAAAAACAGAAGTATCAAAGATACCATCATTGCCCATGAAAACCGATACACCCAAGGTCTGAAGCGTCCTTTGGGATTGGGCTTCCTGGAATCTACAAATGCTCCCATCATGGGATCATTGATAGCGTCCCATAATCTTGCTACCAAAAACAGGATCGTAAGCTTTGCGGGATCTATACCAAATACATCGGTGTAGTACACATTAAGAAATGTACTGATAACGCCGAATGCCAGCACTCCGCCGGTATCCCCCAGGGCGTATCCGATGATATTCTTCGCCGAAAGCTTCTCCGTAGTCTGTGTTGTCTTTTCCTCACTCATTTTTTACTTCTCCCTCCTTGTCGGAATCCGATTTTGATGCTATTTTGACAGATCTATGCGTCTGACTGCATCGCGGACTGCCAGAACCCTGGAAGGACTAACAGACAGTTCATCAACTCCCATTCGTAAAAACTCCTCAGTAAGCGAGGTGTCGGCTCCCAACTCTCCGCATATGCCAACCCACGCACCGCCTTTGTGACCGTTTTCCACTGTCATCCTTATAGACCTCAGTATGGCGGGATGATGGGCATCATATATATTATCCAATGCAGGGTTTTGTCTGTCAATAGCCAATGTGTACTGAGTCAGGTCGTTGGTTCCTATGGAGAAAAAGTCAACCTCTTTTGCCAGCTCCTCGCTCATCCATACAGCGGCGGGAGTCTCGATCATGATCCCAAGCTCTACCTCGCCGTAGAAGATGCCCTGACCGTCAAGCTCGCTCTTTACTTCGGAGACTATGTCTTTGATCCGCTTTACCTCATCCACGGATATGATCATGGGAAACATGATGGCGATATTTCCGTAATAGCTCGCACGGTAAAGCGCCCTAAGCTGTGTCTTGAAAATATCCACCCGGTCGAGACAGATGCGGATGGCACGATAACCCATGGCCGGGTTGTCCTCGTGGGCCAGTTCAAAATAGTCCACCTGCTTGTCTGCTCCGATATCAAGGGTACGAATGATGACCTTTTTCCCCGCCATATTCTCAGCAACGGTCTTGTACGCCTTAAACTGCTCCTCTTCTGTAGGATAGGTGTCGGACTCCAGATATAAAAACTCACTTCTGAAAAGTCCGATGCCGCCGGCGTCGTTTTTTAGAACCTCCGCCACATCAGCCACGCTACCTATATTAGCATATATGTTGACCTTTTTTCCATCTAAAGTCACATTTTCTTTTCCCTTTAGCTCCAAAAGCATCCGCTCTTTTTCCAAAAGCTCTGCTTTTTTGGCGGAATACTCAGCGGCCGTAGCCTCATCGGGATCTATAATAAGCTCCCCCGAATAGCCGTCCACTATGGCGTCATGCCCCTCTATATCATCGGTGAAATCAATACCGATAAGGGCAGGGATGTTCATGGCCCGTGCCAGAATAGAGGTGTGGGAATTGGTGGAACCATGGCGCGTCACAAAGGAAAGCACCAGTGATTTGTCAAGCTGTACCGTCTCAGAAGGAGCCAGATCATCCGCCAGGATGATCACCGGCTCCGTGGCCGAAATCCCACCGGATACGGCACCGGTCAATATATCAACCACCCTTTCGGAGATATCCAAAAGATCCGCTGCCCTGCCCCGCATGTACTCATCATCCATGGCCGCAAACATCTGGGAAAAATTATCCCCGGTAGTGGCCACCGCATACTCTGCACAAACTCCCTGGGAACGTATTATGTTTTCCACAGACTCCACATAATCAAGATCATCCAGCATCATCTGGTGGACTTCAAAAACCTCTGCATTGGCGGCTCCCACCTCAGTAAGTGCTTTTTCATAAAGCTCTCCAAGCTGATCCTTTGCAGTATCTCTGGCAGCTATCCATCTTTTTACCTCAGCCTCCGTGTCCTCAACCTTTTCACGTCTGACTGTACTTTCTTCTTTCTGATATAAAGCAAGTTTGCCGATAGCAATACCGGCAAACACGCTTTTTCCTTTATATCTTTGCATATGTATATCCTCAGAAGAATCACTGTAATAAATAGATAAAATAATAGTAATATGCTGCCGCTGCAAGGATGCCGCACGCTGCGATAACCGCTGCAACGATGCCTGCCTTGCCTTTTTTTGCACCGGATATGGGAGCAACCTCACCGCCCTTGTATTCGGGAGCTTTGATAACACTTTTTAAAAGCTCGTCTGCCTTGCTGATACCGTCCGCTATAGGTGTCTTTACCACGGGTTTCCCGATAAACCGCTCCATGGCCACCTCGCTGTCCGCCGCCACTATAACGCCTTTTGAGTTTGCTATATCCTCCTCAGTAAGGACGTTTTTAGCTCCGGCAGAGCCAATGGTCTCCACCTTTATGGTCTGCCCTGCTGCCTCAGCTGCTTTATTAAGTGCCTCAGCTGCCATGTATGAATGTGCTATACCCGTGTCACAGGCGGCAACTGCCACGATATCATATCCCGATGCCATATCTTAGCCTCCTAAATCTGTCAATAATGCTTGCCCATCTGATCCAGCAGTCTGCGAACATCAGACTCCGATGCCATCCCATCCGAGAATGCGGATGCGCTGCCGGTACAAAGCCCTGTATAAAAGGCCCTGTCATAATCACCGTTGCCGTAGATAAAGCCTGCCAAAAAGCCTGCCACCATGGAATCGCCCGCACCAACAGAGTTTTTCACATCTCCCTTGGGCGGATCTGACTGGTATACCTTACCGTTTTCCGCCACCAAAATGGCACCCTTTGATGCCATGGATACCAGTACGTTTTTAGCACCCTTTTTCTGCATCTTCTCGGCATAAGGTATGACATCATCCCTGGTCTTTATCTTTACGTCAAAGATCTCGCCCAACTCGTGATCGTTGGGTTTGATCAAAAACGGCTCATACTGAAGTACGTTCATCAAAAGATCGCCGGTGGCATCAACCACAATCCTGATACCGCGTCCCGTCAGATACTTCATGATATCACTGTACATGGTCTTGGGCATCACCGAGGGTATGCTTCCGGATATCACCAGGATATCCTCACTTTTTAGCATATCCAGCTGGGAATACAGCTTTTGTATGTGGTCGTGTCCGATGGCAGGTCCCATGCCGTTTATCTCACTCTCCACATCACTCCTGAGCTTGACATTGATACGGGACATGCCCTCATCCACCGTTATAAATTTGTTTTTAATATTTGTCTCGTCTAAAAGCCGCACTATCTCCCGTCCGGTAAAACCGGCCATAAATCCAAGTGCCGTGCTGTCAATGCCGAGATTTTTTAGAACCATGGAGACGTTGATCCCCTTTCCACCGGGAAACATAAGCTCCTCACTGGTGCGGTTGACCTCTCCAAGATGAAAATGATCCACCGATACGATATAATCCAGCGATGGATTGAAAGTCACTGTATAGATCATATACTCCCCCCTTTTCAAAGAAAACCCTATTAAATATTATATTGAAAAAGGACTGTGTTTTCAACAGAAAAAGGGACAGGGGACTGACCCCTGTCTCCCATCTCAGCCACGGGCCTTATGGGTATGTATACGAATGTTTGTCACAAGCAAAAGTGACAAACATTACAGACTGATGGTAAAGGTAACGGATCTGCCATCTTCGCTTTTAGCTGTGGCGGTTCCGTGGTGAGCCTGAGCTATGGCCGCCACCACCGAAAGGCCTATCCCGTGGCCTCCGGTTTCGGAGCTTCTGGATGAATCCGCACGATAAAACCGTTCAAAGAGGCGGCTTAGATCTCCCTTTTCGATCTCAGCCACAGTATTGTATACGGTGATCTCCTTCTTTTTGCCCTTTGTTTTAAGACTTATCTTTATGCTCCCCTTATCGTCGGAATACTTAAAGGCATTGTCGATAAGCAGGTTCATCATCTGGGTGAGATTGCCCTCATCTCCGGTGATGTGCACATCGTACTCTATGTCTGTAATATATTTTTTACCAGATGCCTCCGCCATGGGCTTGTAGCTGTCAGTCACCTCATACATCAGCTCAGACAGATCCACCTCAGCCATATCCATATTTGATATGCCCTCGTCCATCCTTGATAAAAAAACCAGCTTTTCCGTAAGTTCCGTAAGCCTCTTTATCTGATTTTTAATGCTTGAAAGCCATTCGTTATCGGGAAGGTCCAGCTCTAACACTTCAGTATCTGCGGAGATTATGGCCAGGGGTGTCTTTATCTCATGGCTTGCGTCAGTGATAAACCTCTTTTGTTTTTTGTAGCTTTCCTCCACGGGAGATAAGACCCGGCCTGAAATGGGGATCAGTATAATAAGCACCAGGACCGCACCTATAAGTCCCACAATGATGCTTATGTTTCTAAAAGATTCAAAGGACATGATATCATGACGGCAGTCCAAAAAGATGATCATCTCCCCTGTATCGTTAAGGTTAAAGTAATACTCCCGGTAAAATCCCCTTTTCCTGCCCGATGATAAAACCGCCTCTCCGTACTCCGCAGCCCTTGTGTCATCTACCATGGCGATATGTCCCGTGTCGGTATCTGTCACCTTGCCTGTCTCATCTGCTGTCACGGTAAAGTATCTAAGCATAAAGGGAGTCTCTTCGTTTATTCCCGGCCCCATGCCACGACCGGGGTCCTTTTTTACTCTGCCATCATCCGGCTTGTTATCTGAGCCATCTTCACCGGGCGTCCCCATGCCGGGGCGTCCCTTTTCTTCTAAAACAGCCGACAGATCGCCGTCATTTTCCACCAAAATCTCCATCTGTCCGCGGATAGAGTCCATGGTGCTCTTATAGTTTATGGCATCAATGGCTCCGATCATCAAAATCTCGGCAATGACGACAGCCAGCATTCCCGTCAGTATAAATTCTCTTCTAAGCTTTTTTATCATTCGTGAAGTGCTCTCCTTTTAGATCCTTCGCTGTGCTCAGGATGACAGTTAAAAAAAGTGCCCCTTTCCGGAAGCTGTCCGAAAATGGGCACACAAAAATACTACTTATTTTTAGGGACGATCTCAACCGTCGTCTTGTTTTTATAGATGGAATCGGCAGGAACCACTCCACGCACCATGGATACGGGATAGATATTGGTATTGCGGCCCACCACGGTTCCGGGATTAAGGACGGTATTACAGCCCACCTCCACGTGGTCACCCAGCATGGCACCAAACTTTTTTCTGCCGGTATCTATCTCTTTGCCATCACACTTTACCACCACATGGGTCTTGTCCGCTTTGACATTTGAAGTGATGGAACCTGCTCCCATGTGAGAGTAAGTGCCTAAAACGGAATCCCCTACATAGTTGTAATGCGGCACCTGCACATGATCAAAAATAATGTCATTTTTTATCTCTGTGGAATTGCCGATGACACAGTGATCTCCGATGATGGCACTGCCCCGGATAAAGGCTCCCGGTCTTACCTCAGTATCCTCACCTATGATAAGCGGGCCGGTCAGTGTGGCTGTGGGATATATCTTTGCACTTTTTGCCACCCATATATCCTCGCCTCTTTTTTCATATATATCTTCATCCAGAGTAGGGCCTATTTTTTTAACCCACTCACTGATATGATCCAAAGCCTCCCAGGGATATGTAAGCTCTGCCAGAAAGTCTCCTGCCAGGGATGCGCTAAGGTCATACAGATTTTTAATCTTACATGCTTCCATATTTATTCTTCCCAAACCACCTCTATAGTCTTATAGGGCTTTACCAGATCGCTCTGGTATCCCAGCTC
>OCVV011251455.1_pt1 | contig 11254 bp, 8 predicted proteins | sample 1539721 | NCBI WGS metagenome assembly OCVV01 (sample SAMN02144230, study PRJEB22623) | gut metagenome | biome: sheep rumen | host: Ovis aries | place: New Zealand | reverse complement strand
TTTTACTTAATTAAGGGTGAATAAATACTTTCCGTAAAATCTGATTCTTCCAGCCCCGGAAGAATCATCTCTTCACCTGTTTCAGATATCACATGCGCAATCCGCTGAATCTCAAGCATCTCTTCCTTCATCGCTGCAATAGAATCCGCCTTGCCCAGAATTCTGACTGTAATCTGTGCAAGCCGGCCTTTCATCGCTTCGGTAATCGTATCTCCAACAGGATGCGCCACCACTGCGTCAATGACTCCCGGCAATTTTTTTATCTCTTCCAGACCAATTATCTCTGCAACTTTTCCAGGTTTGCAAAGCAATGATACGTTGTAGGAATATCTTCCTCCAAGATAAGGATCTGCCTTCTTTGCGATATCTGGTTCTCCCATGTCACCGGTCAGCGCAAAGTTGATCATCATATCAAGAGGATCAAATCCGCACATTTCTTTAAGATTAATGTATTCCAAACTTCCGGTAAGCCGATATCCAATATCATATACGACACAAGTTCCATCAATAATCTTGCACTGCATGAACATCATACCGTTCTCAATGCCAACCGAACGGAACATATTCTCCATTTTGGGTGCAACTTCTTTCATGAATCTTGGTTGTACAGCTGCAGGATATGTATATCCTGCAGGAAGTGGAAGTTCACCTTCCTGATTGTGTTTCACATGACGATTTCCAAGTAAAACCATGTAATACTGTCCACGTACAAACAGCCAGAAGACTGTTGCTTCCGGATTATCAATATACTGTTCGACAACAATCTCTTTTGCTTTTGATGAATCAGTTGCAAATAGGATTGCTTCCTTAAGTTCCTCCTTATTGTTACAAACAGTTATACCCCTCGATCCACTTCCGTCAGCTGGTTTGACAATAACAGGATATACAATATTCGATGTGGTCTCATCAAATCGATTAACATCTATACTGTACTCCGGAATCGTTGGCACATCATATTTACGCATCAATTCCTTGTATTTTTCTTTATCGATAAAGATTTCAAACTGTTCTTTTGTACCGTAAGCAGGAAGACCTGCAGCTTTACACATTTCTGCGTAATATGGAAGTACGGAGTCAGTAAACCCCGTAATGACCCCGTCAAACTTCTTATCTTTTATTAAGGAAACCATGGCTGGAATATCACTGGTGCTTACAAGGTAGGCCTCATCAGCAGCCTGCTTTGCAGGACTTTTTTCAACCGGATACCAGTCAGTTACGCCTACTGCTATTCCCATAGCTTTAGCATGTCGTATTATTTCGCATGAAATCCTTGAACCGCCAAGAATCAGCAGCCGTTTTCCTCTAAAGTCCATCACATTTTCCTTCTTCCATTTAGTATTTATTGTTCAGGTTTTTACTTTGCCGCAGCCCAACTATGAATTGCTTCAACAATTGTCTGCATATCCTTTTCAGAATATCTCTGATCACAAATTAAAGATAGTTCATTCTTTCTTACACCTGCAGAAGCACCCATTATTTCAGGCCAGTGTACCGGGCAATATATGCCCAGGTCAATCAAATATTTCCTCAGCGAATCTCTGTCTTCTGTCTTCATAAAGACAGGCAGGAAAAGAGGTGTATCTTCCTCCATATTGCAATCAGGGAGTTTCAAAACAGCACCGTTCAAGTCCTCCAGCCCATTCATAAGGACCTCTGCGTTTTTCTTCCGCCGTTCAGTCACAAATCTGATATCTGTATCCCCAATTATACCCAAAGATGTATCATCTATCTTCAGCATACGATCAACATGAATCAAATCATTGTCAAATTTTGCCTGTACCTGTAAGAAGTTTTCCTTTGAGCTGATTTTTCCAGTAAGATAATCATACTTTTCTCTCATACCATTGATTTTTTCCTCAACAGCATGATTACTATCCATAAATGGTTTTTCACTCAATTCTCCGTTTTTCTTGCCAACCCAACCGCCGGTTGGAATTGCAAACCACTTTCTAAGGCTTGCAACCAAGTAGTCACTTTCCTCGGAACAGGGCTGTTTTCTAAGCAGTGAATGCGTGATATCTTCAATTATAATAGCACCTTTTCGATGTATTTCTCTAACTGCCTTCTGCTCTGTCTCAGAATTTAATCCAAAATAGCTCATAATGAGAACGACAGAATGCTCATCTGCTCTGGGAAGCTTATAGGTAAAGCGATTATTGTCGAAAGAGACATCATAAAAGACTACGTCAAAACCACGGTCAACAAAAGCCTGCAGCATTGAAACACAGCTGTATGACGGAACAAATATTTTATCAATTTTGTGATTATTTAAGATATCACGAAGAGCAATATCTATCGCATTTCTGCCTGAAAAGGTAAAACTGGAATCCGAAACAGAGGGAAGCCATGGAACAACTATCTCTGATTTAGGATTCTCGGTACCATCCATCCAGAAATAACTACCTATCTCTGAATAAGTCATACCTTCCACTTTCTTTCCTCTTCCTCCCTCTTCTTTCAAAATACTATAAGGCCCGTAGTCTTTTACTTTTGTCGTCCCGCGAACCGTAACATCTGAATGCTTTAAAACCTTCATGACCGTGTCAAGAATAATCTGCATATCTCGTCTAAAGCTCACCGTATTTACGTATTCAAGATCCAGCTTAAAACGATCTTCCCACGGAAGATTATTGCGTCCATTCACCTGTGCAAGTCCGGTTAACCCCGGTCTGACATCATGTCTCTTTCTATATTCCGCCGGATAGTGGGGCAAATAATAGATAGAAAGCGGACGCGGTCCGACAATGCTCATATCGCCCTTGATGATATTTACCAGTTCCAGAATCTCATCAAGGCTGCTGGCTCTTAAAAATTTTCCAAATTTTGTCAGACGTTGAGAATCAGGGAGAAGCTTTCCGTCTTCTCCCTTCTCATTGGTCATGCTGCGGAATTTGTATAGCGAGAAGATTTTCTCATTCATCCCAGGTCTTGGCTGTTTGAAAACAATCGGGCTGCCCAACTTGAAACGCACTAGCAAGGCAACCACACCAATGATTGGACTTAAAATAAAAAGGGCCAGCGAAGATAATAATATGTCCAAAAACCGTTTCAAATACTTTCTATATATAATTCTGTGCATCGTATTACCATTTAAAAGACTCATATTACAATCATCATTTAGTTGATATTTGTGTGTTTGTTATGAAAAAGCACTTAACAGTTAAATATTTCAGCTATATTTATTTTATACTTGAAAAAGATGAAAAAAACCATTTACCATTTTCTGTCGCCAGAATAGATTTATCTAACTGAATCGCATCTAATGATGTCAGAGAATTGACTTCCAGTATTTTTACAATGTTATCATCAGTTACAACAAAATCAAAGCCCAAATACCGTGTCTGAGGAAGCAATCTCTCTATGCCTTCAACGCAGGCTTGAATATCTTCCCAACACGGAATACGGCCTTCTAAAACTTCTGCATTATCCGGGTGCATAGTAATTCTGGTAGAGAAAACATGCTTATCTTTTCTCCCAATTATATATCCACCATTATAATAACCGTTTTCATCTATATAGCACAGAACTCCTCCGGCATTAAAATTTTCTACAGAACCTGTTGAATTGCTTCCAAATCGAATGAAGCTTTTAATCATTCGCCATTCGCCATTAACTGATCCGACTAGATATCTCAAAGTATTGGGGGTTTTTGGCCATATTCTTGCAATGTCCGGGTGCGGGAGCAAATACTCAGACACTATGTAGTTTCGAAGTCCTGACAGTAATGTCTTAAATTCCCCTTCAGTCAGTTCTTTATTGTTTACATAAATCTTCTCATCTTTATACTCAGCCTTGTAGAATCCCTTTCCAATGGAGCCCGTTATCAGCTTGATGGCTAATCTTTTTTTGGCCTTCAGCAGTTCTACTATATCCTGAAAGCCCAGCTTGTCACATTCATCTATTGCGTCTAACATCGGCCGAAGATTACCATTTTCATCTATAATATAATAATAATCCGGCATATATTTGCTCAATTCAGTTCCTGAAAGAATATATTTAATTGTAATCTTGTCATCAATTAATTTGGAATAATACCCATTTATTGGATGAATGCTGTTATATTGTTTACTGCTTAGATATCCCTTATAATTACTATTTGTTAACCCAAGAATCTCCCAATCATTTACTAAAAAGCCTTTTCTATGTATAGAAAGCACCTTTAACGGGTTGAACGGATATCTTTTGTAATCCTTAAGCAGCCCCTTCCATATCCTGTACTTTCTAAGCTTATATAGTTCACCAGAAGTGATGATTTTTAAAATACCCAATTATAGCACCTCTTTCATTGCATTATACAAACATAAGCAGCTATCTGTTGCTCCGGTAAGCCGGGAAAAAAGCAGAACCTATATTTGCGCCTGCTGCCTCACACATTTTATTATAAACACCTTCATTCCATATCTTTTTCGCGATATAGAAATCAAACTCAGTATTCTTTCCAAAATCTCTTTTGAATTTATAAAGGCTATTCTCCGGTGAACTTGACGAACCCCCGCCATAATGAATCACCTTATAACCTTTTTCATGACCATACAAAGCAAGTGCATATTTTAAAATATAAGCAGGAGAATAATCAATATAATCCGACAGTGTCCCAGATAAATGTGCATGAAGAAATTCCCCATATCGGAAATAAAGCCCCATTGCAATTAGTTTATTCTCCAGATAAACTTTACCGGTCGTAATGTTATTGGGAAATGTATCCAGCAATTTCTGGAAGTATTCTCTTCCAAAGTAATAGTAATCATCTGCCTTATCACGATCCATAGTCGAATAGTAGACTTCTATAAAGTCATCAAGCGACTCAGGATGTTCATCTATTTCGTAATGAATGGCTGGATTCTTTAAAATTCTGCGAATGTCTTTTCTCTTGTGTTTTGAAAACTCTGTTGCAATAACGTCATCGTATGTAAGATTTGTTCCGACTGTTTTCCGGTCATAGATGCTCTGATAAGCATCTTTAAAATCGAGACCATTTCCAATAATCGGATGGAATCGAACAAATTCTGAGACGATCCGTTCTCGCACAGTGTATGTTTGAAAGTCTTCCATATATCTTTCAATCAGTTTATTTTTATCCGACGCATTATGAATAACAGGTCCGCCATATCCATAAGGAGTAATAATATCATAATATTGAATCCCATCACTCAAAGAGATGTTTATTTCTCTCTTTATAAATAGATTCGTAATCACACCATATTCACATTCAAATCTGTATTCTACCGCCTTATCGGTTTCTGTTTCATACAGTTTGGCATAACCTGGTTCGAAGTAAATATCCGGATAGTTGTCATTTAACTCTTTTTGCATTGAATTCACGGTTCCTAATCATTTTTCAACAATTTTTTCGGAGAGATCTACTATATAGTGCTTTATAGGTATGCATACCGCTGTTGTGTTGAATCCTTTCAAGCTCCTCTCTCCTTTCCTCAGAATCACATGCCAGTCTCAGCCTTCAAAGAAGATCATTCCGCAACTTCCCACTCATCCAGTCTTCTCCTGGCGGAGTCAAAACTCACGCCGACCTTATACAGCTTCCTCCCATCCGCAGCAAACGGAAGCGCATAATCCATGCTCTCAATCTGCCGAAGAGCCGCCTCTGCGCTGTCATCCCTCTTGAACTCAAAGAGATAGATATAATCTCTCGTCTCCACCTTGCAGTCGATGCGGCCTAAGTAGGTGTGCATTTCACAAAGTGTGAACTTCCCGAGCAGCGTAAAAATGACATAGATGACGGACTGGAAATAGTGCTCAAACGGATCCGCTTCTGTCGTATAGGTAATGTTTGCAAACAGAGCTGTAAGAAAATCCCTGATGCGGTCAAGCTGACCTGTCTCTATGTACTCATCCAGCGTAAATATGTCAAGGCCGTTTCCGGCTGTTGCTCTGGGGACATAGGACGGAACCAGGCTTTCCAGGAATCCGTACTTGACCTCCTCGTTTGGGAACCCAAGCGTATACCGTCTCCTTTTCAGGTCATAATCGGTAATGGTCAGATAGCCCGTCTGATATAGAAGCGGAATCGGATCCAGACTGTCTCCAGTATAGTCCTTCAGTGTCGACTCATTCGCGTAGATGGTGTGATCCGTGAACTTGCGCACATCAAAACGGCTTTCACGGAGCTTCCTGACAAGGAAGGTCGGCGTCCCGGTTTCGAACCAGTAAGACCCAAAGTCTTCCGTGAAAAAGGCACTGAGAAGGCTGTACGGATTATAAACACCGGGAACACCGGGATAAAAATGATATCCATCATAGGTCCGTTTCAGTGCCGCCTTGCATTCTTCAAATGTTAATCCATGCCCTTGGGCCAGTGTCTCCGTCTCTTCCTTAAAATAATTTCTTACTTCTTCTTCTGTGATACCGCAAATCCCTGCGTATTTTTTATTAAGCGAAATATCATTCAACTGATTGAGATCACTGAAGATACTCACCTTATGGAACTTTGTCACGCCTGTAATAAATACAAATTGAATGTATTCATCGAAGCTTTTCAGAGTACTGAAAAAGCCCTTGAAGACTTCTTTGTTGTGTTCCTGCAGTTCTAAGCTGTCGATCAGATCCAGAAGGGGCTTATCGTATTCGTCCACAAGGATAACACTGCGAAGACCTGTCTTTTCTCTGGCTGAGATCAGCAGGTTCTGGAACCGCCCGCCAAGAGAGGACTGCCCGCTCTCGGGGGCATATATTTTCTCAAACCTCTTCAGGTGCGTATCGAGCGCCTCTTCCAAAGCACCGCTCTCCTGATAGTTTACTCCGTTAAAATCAAAATAAAAGACCGGATACTGCTTCCAGGCATTTTCATTTCTCTCTTCCAGCTTTTCGATTGCCAGGCCGGAAAACAGTTCTTTTTTCCCTTCCCAATATGCCTTCATGGTGGACAGCAGCAGGCTTTTTCCGAAGCGTCTCGGTCTGCTTAAGAAGTACGGCTTCCCCTCATGGGCCAGACGATAGATATACTCTGTTTTGTCCACATAGACATATCCGTCATTTCTGAGACCTTCAAACCCCTGAATCCCGACAGGAAGTTTTCTTGCCATTTTGCCGTCCTCCTTTCTGCAAAATAATAAAGCCGCTCACTTACCGGAAGCACCGATGAATAATATCAATAATGATATCCTGCTCCTCTTTTGTCATCTTATTATCAGACGGCAGACACAGCCCGCGTCTGAAGATATCCGCCCCGACATCCGCTCCGCTCCCGGCGATGTAGGCGTTCGTGCGGCCGCGGCCGTTGCCCTCGGCCGTAATGAAAGGATGCGTCCGGTAAATCGGCTGCATATGCATCGGCTTCCAGACCGGACGTCCCTCGGCGTTGAAGGCCGCGATTGCGTCAAGGATCTCCTGCGGGGAGCTCTTGCCGCTCTCGCTCACATAGAGGTAGTCCTGCTCGCCGCGCACCATCGGTGCCATGGCCTCCTCGTCAAGGACGCAGCAGGAAAGCCAGTAGTTCGGGATGCTCTTCTCAGCGTCAAAGGGATTCATTTTCACCGGAAGGTCGGCAAGCCCCGCCTTGTAGCGCTCATAGACCGCCTTCTTCTGGGCGATGTGCTCTTCAAGATAGGGGATCTGGCCTCTCACGACGCCCGCAATGATGTTGCTCATGCGGTAGTTGTAGCCGATCTCCTCGTGCTGGTACCAGGGAGCCGCCTCCCGGCTCTGGGTGGACCACTTGCGGACCTTGTCCGCGTCCTCTTTGGAGTTCGTCAGGAACATGCCGCCGGCGGAACCGGTAATGACCTTGTTGCCGTTGAAGCTGATTGCGTTGTAATCGCCGAGGGAGCCTGTCTCGACCCACTGACCGTTCAGGCAGTATTTTGCGCCGAGGCTCTCCGCCGCGTCCTCCACGATCAGGGCTCCGTGCCTGTCGCAGATGGCCTTGATCTCTTCCATCTTTCCGGGAGTTCCGTAGAGGTGTGCGACAACGACCAGTTTTACGTCCGGATAGATCTCGAAGGCTTTCTCAAGTGCCTCCGGGCTCATATTCCAGGTGTCATACTCCGTGTCGATGAAGACAGCCTCGCCGTCCTCGTAGGCGACCGGGTTGATGCTGGCGTCAAACGTCATGTCGGAGCAGAACACCTTATGGCCCTCCAGGGTGCCGTGATTCGGCTTTGCCTGGCCGTACAGCCTCTCACCGGCCAGCTTGGTGGCCAGATGGAGGGCAGCTGTGCCGCAGGAAAGAGCGACGGCATATTTCACACCGACGTACTCCGCCATCTGCCGCTCTACCTCGTTGATGTTCGCGCCTACAGTGGAAACCCAGTTTGTGCGGATGGCCTCATCGACCCAGTGCTGCTCGTCGCCGTGCATGGTCGGCGAAGCCAGCCAGATTTTTTTATCAAACGGCTTTAAACCCTTAAAACGCGGATCTTCCTGGAAATTATGTTTGTTCATAGTGCAGCTCCTGCATATATATTCTAAAACTTGAACTATCAGTGATGTCCCGACCCCTGCGCCTCGTCCGTCGGATGGTATGTACTCACCATCTCCTGGACTCTGGCTCGGATATCCTCCTTGTTCGCATACGCAGCCTCCATCAGGCCGCCCAGCTGCGAAAGGAAGGTGTCCGTGTCAAACGGAATCGGCTGACCGATGTGAATCAGATCGTTGTCGGTCTTTTTAAGGCCCTCCTCCGCCATCAGCTTCTCCTCGTAGAGCTTCTCGCCCGGGCGAAGTCCGGTGTATTCGATCTTGATGTCGACACCGGGCTTGTATCCGGAGAGGCGGATAAGGTTTCTTGCGAGGTCTGCGATCTTGACCGGGCTTCCCATGTCAAGGACGAAGATCTCGCCGCCGTGGGCATAGGTGCCGGCCAGAAGAACCAGGCTCACCGCCTCGGGGATCGTCATGAAATAGCGGATGATGTCCGGATGCGTGACCGTCACGGGGCCGCCCTTCTCGATCTGCCTTTTGAAGATCGGGATGACGGAGCCGTTGGATCCGAGGACATTCCCGAAGCGAACCGCAACAAACTCGGTTTTCACATTTTTGAAGACGGTGCCGGAGCCGTCCTTGTCTGCATTTTCCACACCTTTGTGGGTAAAGAGCTGAGGCAGCTCGTCCGCCTTGCCGGCCTTGATCTTGGCGTCAAAACTCTGGATGATCATCTCACAGAGCCGCTTGGACGCGCCCATGATGTTGGTCGGATTGACAGCCTTGTCGGTGCTGATCAGAACAAAACGACTGGTTCCGTTGGCCATGGCCGCGTAGGCGGTCTTGTAGGTGCCCAGTGCATTGTTCTTGATTGCCTCACACGGAGCGTCCTCCATGAGCGGAACGTGCTTGTGAGCTGCCGCGTGGTAGACGATGTCCGGATGGTAATCCTGGAAGACCTTGAATATCTTGCGGCTGTCCCGGACCGAACCGATTAGAGTCACCAAATCGAGCTTCGGATATTTCTCACGGAGCTCGAGCTGGATATCATATGCGTTGTTTTCGTAAATATCAAAGATGATCAGCTGCTTCGGCGAATGCGCCGCAATCTGCCGGCAGAGCTCGGAGCCGATCGAGCCGCCCCCGCCGGTGACAAGGACGACCTTGCCGTTGATGAAATCGAAGACCTCCTCCATGTCCGCACGGATCGGGTCACGGCCCAGAAGGTCCTCAACGGAGACCTTCTTCATGTTGCTCACGGTCAGCTGACCGGATGCCAGCTGGTACATGCCCGGAAGCTGCTTAAGCTCGCAGCCGGTCTCGTTGCAGATATTCAGGATATCTCTCTTGTTCTGCATGGACGCACTCGGGATCGCGAGGTAGATTTTCTTCACCCCGTATTTGACCGCAGCGGCCATAATTTCATCGCGCCCGCCTACGACAGGAACGCCGTCCACATCGCGGTTCCATTTATTCGGATTGTCGTCGATGATGCAGACAGCCTTCTCGTTGAGCTCCTTCGAGCGGGTGATGTCACGGAGGATCATCTGGCCGGCGGAGCCGGCACCGATCAGCATGACAGGCGTTGCTTCGCTGGAGGCACCCGAACGTCTTCTCTTTCCGAGAAGCAGGACAAATCGGTAGGCGAAACGCACGCCGAGGACAGCTATGAACTGGAATATAGCCCCCATCAAATAGTAGGAAATCGGCATGCGGATACAGAAAACCGTTATCCCGAGCGTGTGAATCACGGTCGTGATGAGCGTGGCACCGATCACGCGCGAGAGCTCGTTATAGCTGGCAAATCGCCATATGCTGTTATAGAGGCGAAGCCGCCAGAAAACGATTACTGCGATCACCGTGTAGAACGGTGTAAAATGCATCCATGCGCTCAGATACCGTGACGGAATCGTCGAATACATCAGATCAAAGCGAAGCCAGAGCGCACCAAAGTACGCAAAGTTCACCACGAACGCATCATAAAGCACAAGATAGGCTCGTATCACCTTCCAGTGCTCAATTTTTTTTCTTTTTTTACTGCCTTCCTCACTCATACATATTCCCCTGCCGGAATGCTTAATATTTTTTATTCAGGCGCGCCGTGCATCATTATCTCGCACGAAAGCAAGGGAAGAGGTTTGTATACCCTTTTCCCTTGCCGATAGGGCTCCTTTGCCGATAAGAGATTTTACCATTTATTCATTCAAAATACAATAATAACATGATTCCCACATCATATATTTTGCCGGGTTTTTACAAGATGCTGTATTTTTACTTATTTTTTACCCGTATATCTTGTCTCGCAGTAGAGGCAGCGGTACAGCTCGGTCTCCTCGTCCGCCAGATAGAAAATGTGGTCAAGCCCCTGCTCGATCGACGTGATGCAGCGGGGGTTCTTGCAGCGGATCACGTTGACGATCCTCTTCGGAAGGGCGAGACGCTTTTTCTCGATGATCTTGTTGTCCTTGATGACGTTAACAGTGATGTTGTGGTCGATGTAGCCCAGGACATCGAGGTCCAGGTAGTCGATCGGGCAGGCGACCTTGATGATGTCCTTGCGCCCCATCTTGTTCGAGGAGGCGTTTTTGATGATCGCGACCGTGCAGTCGAGCTTGCCGAGCTTGAGGTCTCTGTAGATGGTCATCGCATTGCCGGCCTTGATGTGGTCGAGAACGAAGCCCTCCTCAAGCGCGCCGATTGAAAGTTTGGAATCATGGATGTCAGACATTACGCTTCACCTCCTATGCCGAGCAGCGTGTAAATGAGTGCCATGCGGATATATACGCCGTAATTGGCCTGCGCAAAATAAGCCGCGCGCGGGTCCTCGTCCACCTCGACCGCGATCTCGTTGACGCGCGGGAGCGGATGGAGGATGAGC
>OCVV011138246.1_pt1 | contig 11255 bp, 9 predicted proteins | sample 1539721 | NCBI WGS metagenome assembly OCVV01 (sample SAMN02144230, study PRJEB22623) | gut metagenome | biome: sheep rumen | host: Ovis aries | place: New Zealand | reverse complement strand
GCGGCTAACGCCTCTGCACATCATCTGCCGTGTCAAGCCTGCTTGACGACCCGCTTATCCGTCATATTACCCAAATTCTCCTTGACTTGCATCAGCAAGCCTGCGTCGAATTTAGGCAATCTGACGAAAATCTGGACGGCGCATCTGATGCACATGGGTCGTGCGGTGTTGCCTTAATAATATTTTCTTCATTCTTTCACCTCCGTTTGGATTTAAAAACCTTTCTGCGCCTTGTCAGAACTTATCAATAGGTGTGTTGATGTCACCGTTGCTGTCATCTATATCCACAGGGGTAATAACCTGAGGATCATAGGTCAGATAGACAACAAAGCCGTCAAAGCCTGTGTTTCCCTCGATATAAAAGGGAATGTGTTCAGTCTCACCTGCGCAAAGCCGCCGCTGTTAAGGAACTCCCCTATCAGTGTCTCTGCCGCCTTTTCAGTATCAAGCAGCTGTGCGTCTTCGGCAAGGGCTGTAAGCTTCGGGAAAAGCACGGCACACAGCATTATCTGCAAAAATCTCTTCATTGTTACCTCCGATATGAATTTTGCTTATCATACTGGCAGGCAGTTTTCGGCAATGTGCTTAAACACGAATTTACCGTCTGATTTCCCGCAAACAATCATACAGAGCCCGCTGCTTTATTCTGCAGCGAGCCTGTATATTGCTTGCTTATCTACCCTGCTTTCCCCTTTTCATCAAGCCTGCTAAAAGCCATGCTAATTATATCATTTTGGTATCATATATTCAACACAGAGTAAGCCGCACCGTCAAAATTTAAACGCTGAGGTGCAGAATTTAAAAAGAAAAATCCCTCTGCATTTTATACAGAGAGATCATTCCGAACTTTTATTTCTGCGAAGCTTATCATACGGTCATCTTTTTTCTGCCTTGAGAAGCTTCCGCCGTATTTTCTGCAAATTTGTTCAACAGAGCGCTGCAGTATCCGGCTTTTCCCTTCCGAAAGCTCCCCCTCTGCGTGTCCGCAGGGCGAAGTAATGCTCAGTCGGAAGCCGTCCTCACTGCCGATGCAGTTAAGATACAGCTGCTGTGTATCCTCAGCCTCAAAGGCTGCGCAGTCCTCGGCACAGATATCCAGCATATCGGAAAACAGCGTACACAGTTCATGTGTATCCGAGCTAAACTCATCACAGCCCTCAAAGCTGAAATGAAGCTCAATATCCTTTGCCTTCAGCTCATTGTACTTCACAGACAGCACCGCATTCAGCGCCTTATCCGCACAGTATACCGAAGGTCTTACCTTTGCAAGGTTCTCGCTTATGCTGTCGATAATGCTTTCGGCACGTTCTATATCATTGCCGTTTACAAGAAGCTGTCTTACTGTTCCGAGCTGATTGTTAAGGTCATGTCTCAGCTTTGAGATCTCATCAAACTTTGACTCCGCAAGCTGATAGTATCGGTAGTTGTTATCCATTTCAGCCCTGACTATCCGGAATTGCTGCTCAGCCCTCATAAGCTCACGGGAGCGCAGCGCTGTGTAATACTGAATGAACACCAGCACCAGAAACAATACCTGATAAGCCAGCTGAATAAGATTGTTCATGTTTGTACGGTCATTTTTGTTGAGCTTATAGTATATCAGCAGATAACCGAAATGGCCCAGCATTAAAACAATAATGAAAAACAGGTCTTTAATAACAGCCTTATCTGCTTTGTCTTTCCTGAGGCGGATATTCACTATCTCCGCAACGCCGACAAGCACTGCAAGAAGTAGATCGGCAGTCATTATTCTTCCTGCGGCTATGATATACGAATCATTGACAATGTTATATTCCGTATATTTCACAGCCGAGAATACAAACAACACAAAGCCGTACATAAGGCCTTCGACAATGATCGCTATCAGGTAGAATGACAGGTGCTGTATGATTTTATGCAGCAGTCTGCCGTCAAACAGGAAATAGAAAACAAAGAAATTAATTCCTATCTTTGATATGTACTGCGGAAACATAGGTGCATTCGGAAAAAAGCAATATGATATGCCGTACTCAATAAGGATAGCCGAGCACATACCCAGAAAGACTATCGGATATTTGTATTTAGGCTTGCCGATCTGATAAAAATAGAACGATACGGCCAGTTGCTGAACGATAGTATTCAGCAGATAAATTACAGTATTCATGCTTGTACATTCCTCAGAAATACAGTTGCGTGCATTACATTGCCGTCACGGTCAAGGATAAGCTCTCCGCCGTTGCGCCTGCATATATCCTGTGTTATCCTGAGACCGTAGCCGTGGCCTGCACTCTTCGGCGAGGAAAGCTCAGCCTCAGAGTCCTCACAGGAATTGCTTACACGCAGTACAAAGTATTCGTTTTTTATATCGCTTTTCATTTCGATAAATGATTTTTCAGGGCAGGCTGTCCGCAGACAGCTGTTTACGGCATTGTCAAACAGGTTAGAGAACAGGCTGCAAAGGTCATAATCGCTTATTTCCGAAAGAACCTCACAGCTTCGCAGTACAAGCTGAGTATTTACAGGTCTTACCCTTTCCTCGTTGAGCTTCAGTGTAAGAACTGCATTTACCGTCTTGTTTGCGCAGTAGTTTACTGCCTTTATTGAGTTCAGCTTTTTGTTTATGTTATCCATAAAGCTGTCGGTTTCGAGGGAATCAGGCTGTGTTTTCATCTGCTCACGGAAAATGCCTATCTGTTCGCTGAGCTCGTTTACCAGCCCCGATACATCGTCAAATCTGGATTCGGCAAGCAGATAATACTTATAGTTGTTCTCCATTTCCTCTTTCATCAGCTGAAGCTCCTGCTCTGTTTTGATAAGGCTTCTTGTGCGTCGGGTGTTATGATACTGTATCAGCAGAAGCATTATCAGTATTCCCTGAAAGATTATCTGTATCAGATTGTCTGTCTCGGTGATGTTTTTGAAGTTTACCTTGTAGTAGAATATAAGGAACAGCATGTGCAGCACATCAAACACAAAAATCATAAGCAGGTCGGTGACCCTGTGAATATCATTGTCCTTTTTCCTCGAATATAAATACACTGATGCCAGTATCACTACAAGAAACAGATTTATAATAAATATACGTCCCACAGTTATATAAACCGAGCCGTTTACCGAAGAATAATCCGAGAAAATATTATAGCCCAGGATCTTTACTATTCCTATCGAGGGGAACTCGCATATAAGCTGGAGAAATGTAAACAGCGCCAGCGCTTTCAATGCCTGCTTTATGCCCGCATCATAAAAGGTCATAAGTATTATTACTGTCAGGCTCATTTTCAGCATACTGTAAACAGCCTGCGGAAGCTTGGTGTAATGCAGGGAAAGTATCTGTATCAGCAGAAACGGCAGATAGTAGCAGATAAGGGTAACAACAAAGCCGTGCTTGTTTTTGCACAGGTTGTTGAACAGGAACACTCCGAGCATAAGCTGAACTATAAGATTCAGACCGTAATTTATTTCATAAAGGTTCATAGCTTGTCTCCAAGGAACGTAAGGTACGATTTTCTGGTATCTGCAAAGCGTCCCTGACTTATAGGGACTTCACGTTGGCTTTCCATAACAAAGAAATATCTTTCAAGGTGTCTGACCTTTCTCATGTTCACAGCAATACTGTAATGACAGCGCACAAAATACGGCGGAAGCTTTTTCATAAGCTCCGTAAGCTTGACATTAAAAAACTGGTATGCAGGCTCTTTATTATCAGAGTAAAAGCTGAGCCTGCGGTTTGAAGATTCAATATACTCGATATTGCTGAGCGATATGCTCTCAACCCCGTTTTTGCCGAAGCTGACAGATATAACATCGTCCTCTTCGTTTTTCAGCCTGAGTATATTGAGAGTGCGGTTTACACCCTCCTCGGAAAAGGGCTTGAGCATAAGTGCATCGGGAGAATTTACAAAGATATCTTCCGCATATTTTATGTACGAGGTTATATACACCAGTGCTGTTCCCTTGCAGTTCTGCCTTATCAGCTTGCCGAAGTCTATACCGTTTTTGTTTGCGTCAAGCTCAATATCAAGAAAGATAACCGCATAGCTGTTCGCTGAAATAAACTCCACAGCCTCATCATTGTTGTGAGCAATATCTATTTCTGTTTTAGTATTAAGAAGCTTTTTCAGTATCGCAGAAAGTGTTTCGCTGTGCTCAGCAAGGTCATCATATATCAGTACCCGCTTCATTCATATCCCCCCACAGTTACAGATTCAAAATCAAAATGTATTATACAAAATATTTTTTCTCTTGTCAACCATTACTAACCTGACAAAAAGCCCATTATACATTATAAAAGAAAACATAAAAAAAAGAAAAAATTTTACACTTGCCCGACTGATTTCTGCTTTGGGCTAAATCACAAAAAGAAACGGCAGGAATGTCCGACTGCTGATATTCCTGCTGTTATGTATTGATTTTTGCTGATATATATAGTATTATAATTATATAAATGCCTGAAAAAAAGAGAAAAAAATTTTTTATTTTTTTTGTAACGAAATCGGAACTTCTCCGTCTAACCAATGTAAGGCAAAAGAAAGGAGGTGCGGTGACAGTGGACGATACCCTCGAAAAGATGTATGAGACCTGCTATATGAAGGTATATTCGTTTGTGATGACATTGGCAGGAAATAAAGATACTGCTCAGGAAATCACTCAGGAGACATTTTTCAAGGCTATGACCTCGAAGAGTAAGTTTAAGGGGAAATCCGACCAGCTGTCGTGGCTGTGTGCGATCGCCAAAAACCTGTATACAGACGAGCTGAGAAGAAATTCCCGTCACGGCGGTGAGATACCCGAGGACACTCCCGACAATGACAAAAGCCTTGAACAAAGCATTACCGATAAGGATCAGAGCTTTCGGATACACCTTGCGCTCCATGAGCTCGGAGAGCCATATAAAGAGATATTTGAGCTCAGGGTTTTCGGAGAGCTTTCCTTCCAGCAGATAGGCGTCATCTTCAAGAAAACAGAATCGTGGGCAAGAGTCACCTATCACCGTGCCAGAATGAAACTGAAAGAGAGGTTAGACAACAATGAAGTATAACTGCGATTTAATAAGAGACCTTCTGCCGCTGTATCAGGACGATGTATGCAGCGAAAGCAGCCGTCAGATAGTAGAGGAGCACCTCGGGGAATGCAGGGCGTGCTCAGATTATCTTAATGAGCTGAGGTCAAGCGGAGAGATCGAAAGCGTAATCGACATTGAGCGTGAGGACGCTCTTTCCTCGCAGGCAAAATTCTTTAAGCGCAAAAGCGCAGTTCTCGGAACTGTGTTTGCAGGAATATTCATGCTCCCTGTTCTGATATGCCTGATAGTCGGACTTTCAACAGGCGGTCTTTCATGGGTAATGATAGTACTGGCGGCAATGCTTGTGCCTGCATCACTGATAGCTGTACCGCTTCTTGCACCCGAAAATAAGGGTCTCTGGACGCTCGGTTCGTTCAGCGTGAGCCTTGTGCTCCTGCTCGGTGTATGCAGCGTTGTCGGAGGGGGCGGCTGGTTCTTCACCGCAGCGACAGCTGCACTTTTCGGACTATCAGTGTTCTTTGCTCCGTTTGCGGTAAAGGCAAAGCCGATAGCCTCAAAAATAAAAAAGCGCAAAGGTCTCTCGGTGATGACACTCGATACTGTTCTGTTTGTGCTGATGATGCTCTGCATAGGGCTTGAACACAGTCTCGGGGCAGGATACTACAAGCTTGCGGGAATGATTTCCCTTCCGATACTTTTCTGGGCATGGGCACTGTTCCTGACTATCAGATATTTCAAGACAGGAAGGGCACTCAAAGCAGCAGCGGCACTCGGCATAACGGGTGTGATAATGATAGTCTGCAATTTCGTTTTTGGTATCGGCGATATGAGCTCGGTATTCTATATCGAAGCCTTCGGCACAAGAGTTGAATTCAGCAGCTTTCCTGCAACGGCAGTTATCTGTCTTATTATCGGAGCAGTATTCGCACTCATCGGAGTGCTTACAGGTAAAAAGAGGAGGAAGTAAAATGAAAAAGAAAATAGTTTTCGGAGCATTGATAAGTGCCGCTATGATGTGTCTGTGCGGCTGTTCGGCGGGCTTTATAAACGGCTCAACAGTGAAGTATTCAAACGCTGATAAGTACACGGCAGGAGACCGTGAAATCACGGACAAGATAGATAAGCTCGATATTGACTGGCCGACGGGAAAGATAACAGTGAGCGCTTCTGACAGCAAAGATGTCAGCATAAAGGAAACCTCAAAGAACGAGCTCGATGACAAATACAAGGTTCACAGCTGGGCAGAGGGCAGCACTCTTCATATACGCTTCTGCAAGTCGGGAGAAAGGTGCGATGAGGATAAAACCCTTGAAATAAGCGTTCCCAAAGACACGGACTTCAGGGACATCAGCGTGGACTGCTCCTCCGCTGACGCAACCGTCGAGGGGCTCAGCTCGGAAAAAGTCAGCATGGACGCTTCCTCAGGCAATATGACCTATAACGGCAGCGCAGACAGCTTCTCGGCTGATACCTCATCGGGCAATATCAGCTTCTCGGGCGAGGCTTCAGAAATATCCGCCGAGTGCTCCTCGGGAGAGGTTTCCATAGAGCAGACGGGCAAGGCTGACAGCATAAGCGCTGAAACCTCCTCGGGAGATATTAAGATAAGTGCAGAACACACCGACAAGCTCAGCGTTGATTCGTCCTCGGGCGACAAGGTGATAAGGCTTGCTGAAATGCCCTCCGACACAAGCATTGAGGCTTCCTCGGGTGACATTGAGCTCTATCTCCCCGAAAACGCCGACTTCACAGCTGAGATCGACACAGCCTCGGGCGATATTGACTATGAGCTTCCGATGTCAAAAAAGGGCGATGATACCTACATCTGCGGCAGCGGTACAAATGAGCTCAGCATAGATACCTCATCGGGCGATGTTAAAATACTGAAATACTGATAAAGAGAATATCCGCAGGGAGCACTTCCCTGCGGATATTTTCATCAAAAGGCCACTATGAAAAATTAACTCATTATCCGTTTTTAAGCAGATTGTCTTTTACAATCTTAGCACCTGATTTCTTTACGGTTGTTTTTGGAACAGCCTGAGGATTGTTACTCTGAATGATCTCTGCCTTTTCAATGTAGTCTCCGTAAACCCGTCCGCCTTTCTTTGCAACCGCAAGGTCAGCTACTCTCTTGACGTCTTCTGCATTTTGCTTATCAGCTATCATAAGCTCCTTGACCTGCTTTGTAGGCTTGCTGCCGAGCTTATCCATAAGGATAGTATTCACACACTTGTTTGTTGCAGAATACTTCGATTTTACAGATATGTTCTTCTTAGGGTTGAAGGCTTTTCTGACCTTGCACTGCTCTGCAAAGATCTCATTCTCCTTTTCGACCTTCATTCCAAGACGCTTCATTTCCTCTGTAACGTTTATTACAAGCTGAAGCGCTCCGTTAAAGCGGTCTCTTCCTGCAGGGCTGCCCGGTCTCCAGTCGGCGGGTTTGTCCTCGTTATCATAATTAAGCTTAGCCTTGATGTACGCTTTGGCTGCATTTCTTGCATCTATCAAAGCCGACTTCTTAGCGTTGTAATCGTACTGCGCAGAGTCGGGATCTCCGACATTTTTGAGCGTTCTGAACGCAGCCGCAAGAGCTCGGTGCTCATCGGTATGGCTGAAATTCCAGCGATTTGTAAGTATGCCGTCGCACTCACAAAGCCTTGCTCCGAAGAACACTGCCGCTGCCGAAGGAATTCCCTTTTTCTTGGGCGCAGGCTGCTTCGGCGCTTCATTTATGGGATCGTCATTTATGACATTCTCGTTCTGATTATTTTTGCCGTTATTGTTTGCAGCAAGAAGCTCCATTACATCAATGACCTCTTGGCCGACGGGATCAGCTTCTTCCTTGGGCTGCTCAACTTTGATGCTTTGCGTACCAAACGCAGCAGGCGCATCAAGATCTTCAACAGGAGGAGCACTGCCCTCCTCAAAGTTCGGGATTATGATATTCTCATTTGCCTTGATTTTTTTCTTGTTTTTATCCTCTGCTGAAATACCGCCGCCGCTTCCGCTGTCCTTTACCTCCGGGACAGGCACTATTGAGAAGTTATCGGCCTCGGGCATTGGAGCAGACTCATTGTTCGGCTCTTCAATGTCAAGCAGATCGGTGGAATACTTGCGAAGTTCCGCATAGCAGGTCTCCCTCTGCGGGTGATAATAATTTTGAGCAGCAGGGTGAAAATCGAGGAACTCATCAAGAGGGTCAGCCCTTTGGGTAAGCAGGCAGCCGTTGATTATAAGCAGTGACAAGGCTTCCTTAGCCTTCCTTGCCTTTTCCTCGTTCTGCTCCTTTATGATACATTCCATAGCTATGAAAAGATTATCAAGGACCTTCTTGTCACGGGCAGGATTCCAGCCTCTGTCTATAGCTTCTTTCTTGAAGCTTTCCTTATTAAAATTATCATTTTTGAACACGTCAAGTAATTTATTTTTTGGCATATTGCTCTCCTCCTGAATGGTTTATCGGAAATTTTTTCCTTTCGATAGTAATACCCGAATTACCCGAAACAGGTTGCACAAATAACTGCTTTTCTCCAAAAAAAATCACCTAAAAAAATACTCCCCGAACAGTGATTTTCGGGAATAACAGTTTGTCGATAAACTCAATATAGTGCAGACTTTGCCTCGTCAGGTCTGTACCTTCGTACAGACAGCCTCGGCCGGAATGAGAGGAGAGGGGCTTCGCCCCTTACCCTCTGGGGCTATCGCCCCGTACCTCTTTAGAACTTCTACCCAAAACAGATATCCCCGAACAGCAAAGTTCGGGGATAGAATTAACTATTTTACAATGTTCTTTGACTTTAGATTCTGTTTTTTCTTTACATCAGTAGTCTTTACAGCCTTTTTAGGCTTTGTTCCGCCTTTTTCGACATTCATATTGTTGTTCTTCTTGCCGACAAGCTTCATCTCATTTGTGAGGAACTTGTCTATAGTTTTCTTAGGACTTACAACAAGGTCTCTGAGCTGCTTACGGTCAAAGCCCTTGAGAGTCTGCTCCATAGCCTGCGAATTTTCTATCCTCTCAACAGCGTTCAGATACATATCCTTGTCTTCCTTTATCATTTTGATCTCGCCCTGAGTGTAGGTCTTGTGAAGCTGATGATCGTAAATGATAGCTGCAACGTTCTTCTTTATATCCTGCATTTCATCCTTTGAGAAAGGCTTGTTTATCTCAAGCATCTGTGAGGTTTCGGTCAGGTTTTCGTATGCTTCCCTTGCACCTGTGAGAGATATTTTTTCATAGCCCTGTGCCTGCTCTGCTCTCTTCCTGTAGGACTCGCTGAGATTGAACTTGTTGTTTACCTCATATCTGTCCTTTGCCATTCTGTCAAGGTCAGCCTTGATGGCCCTGGTCTCATTCAGAGCCTGCTTCATAATATCATAACGCTTCTGCTGAGTGCTTTTGCCGTTTACAAGGTCGGGGCTGTCAACAAAGCCGTTTTTCGCCTTGCGCTCAAACCACTTGTTGAGCTTCTGCTCGGCCTTTTCCTGCTTCTTTCTGAGCTCATCAAGTGCTTTGGAACGCTCGGCATCGGTTGGGTGGTCGAGGTTGTGATAAGCCTTATATGCAGTGTTTAGCTCCTTCAGAGCAGAGCGTGCGTCAGAAAATTCACCGCTGTTCCAATGTACAAGATTGCGTGCTACCTCGATATTTGCGATGACCTCATCGAAGCTGTCTGCCTTAGAAGCAGTTCTCATTCTTACAAGGCCGTCAACCTCTGCGTTCTCGGGTATACCTGTGATCTTATTCATACCGTCATCATCGAGCTCGGTGCTGATACGAATTTTCTTTGCATAATCGAGCGAGAGGATATCCTTGCTTACAGCAGTAAGCTGCTCTTTATTTAGCGTATTAAGATGATTGAACTTAGTTGACATATAATTTCTGGCTGCTGCAGTTACGGAAGCTTCATTCTGTAAAAGCTCATTAGGTGTAAGCCATTCCGAGAACGGCTTACCTGTGCCTGCATACTGCTTCTGCTTTTGTGCAAGAAGTCCTATATGGGTCTGGAATGCAGCATGATCAGCAATTATATAAATTGCCTTTCCGCTTGTAGGTGCGATGTCAAAGGAATTCATTCGTGAGGGAACATCTGCAATTGTCTGGAAAGCTGCCTTGTAGGTTCTCGGAATTTCGTTGTAGAGCTTGTTCTTGCATTCCAGATAAGTTTTGCACTCCGGATGATCCTTCTGAGCCAGCACAGTGAACTCGTCCTTGCAGTGGTCAAGCTCCTGCCAGCTGTCAAAGGTCGCATCTGCCATTTTAGCAAGCTGAACAGCCTTCTTGTCATGACCAATATCAAGATTTGAAAAATCTATCTCATTGGCTGCTTTGTTCATCAATGCAACTGCTTTTTTATGACCGTTATACATTTTCTTAGCAAGCCACTCCTGATCCTTCTTTGTTCCGCCCTTGATGTGTCCGAGAACCTCTTCGCAGACTTCTTTCTTCTTGTCCTGAAGCATATCGGGGTCTGTTATCTCCTCGATAGAATAGCCCCTGTCGGCAAGAGTCATCATTGTAATGCTCTGAAGCGCTGTACGGTCAACAGAATAATGATGAGGATTAGGAAGCGACTGTCTGGATTCTAAAGAATAGTACTTATCTCCATAGATGGTTTTAATGTTCCTCTCATAATCAAAGAAAAGATCATAGGTATCTCCAAGGTACTTTTTTGTTGCGGCTTTTCTGAAATATCCGTTTATCTCATTGAACCTTTTGTCATGACCGTCAAAGCTTTCTTTCAGCTGATTTACAGCGTTCTTTTCCTGTTCGCTTGCATTCGGGTTGTGTCCCGGGAACTCCGACAGTGCTGACTTCAGATCCTGTACGGCATTTGTATATGCGTCTGCCTCAGCAGCGTTCATCGGCTGCTGCTTTATTGCCTTACGCTGGATCAGGGTGAACACATTGTTAAACTTAGTAAGTATTTCTTCAAAAGCAGGAGAGGTATTCTGCCCTGCTGCCTGAATAGCTTCATTATAAATACGAGGAAACAGCTCGGTTGATTCATTTATTGACCCAAGGTCTGTAAAGTCCAGTATATTTATTTTTGTTGGCATAATGATTCCTCCGTTTTTTTATTTCTGTAATATATACCCACATAGATCACAAACGGTTGCCTGTTGATGAAAATTATATCATAATGCTGTAAAAAAGTCAATTAAGGCAACACCGCACGACCTCTGTGCATCAGATGCGCCGTCCAGATTTTCGTCAGATTGCCTAAATTCGACGCAGGCTTGCTGACGC
>OCVV011161960.1_pt1 | contig 11256 bp, 9 predicted proteins | sample 1539721 | NCBI WGS metagenome assembly OCVV01 (sample SAMN02144230, study PRJEB22623) | gut metagenome | biome: sheep rumen | host: Ovis aries | place: New Zealand | reverse complement strand
CCTGTACGAACGGAGGCGTACCGAGCCGTTTCAGCAGCGCTAATACTGCCATGCCGATCACAGAGACATGCAGCCCGCTCACCGCCAGGATGTGCGAGATCCCGGCATTCCGGAACAGATCCGATACCTCATCCTCCATCATCCCCTTGTCGCCCAGAAGCATCGCTGCGAAGATGCCCGCGTCCTCCGCGGACGCATTTCCGAGGATGATCCCGGAAGCCTGCAGCCGGATCCGTGAAAGTGCTCTTCTGACAGCCGAAAGCAGCCTGCCGGTAATCCCTCCGCCGCCATCCTCCGGCAGGATCTCCCGCCGTTCTTCCTTCAGCCGGAACTCTACGCCCTGGGCCAGATAATAGGCCTCCGAATCGAACTGTCCCGGGTCGGACGGCGCCGGGAACCGGGAGAGCACGCCGGTCACTTTTACGCGGCAGCCGGCCTCCGGCGGCTGGCTGCCTGCATAGACAAGCAGATCCCCGGCTTCCGCCGGGACAGCCTTTTCCACCGCCGTCACGTCCTCCAGAACATAAGAAAAGCCCGCCCTGCCTTCCCTGACCGAGCGGACTTTACCGTATGCGGTAATAACGGCAGTCTGCCTGCCGTTCATTCTCTCATAAAGCGCGCTGGCTTTTACCAGCGGCATGCCCAACAGATGCATCAGCCACTCTCCCGCGATCATGACCCCGAGCAGAAAGAGAAGCGGTCTTTTCATGCAAATGTTTCCTTATTTAATCGATCATCTCTTCGTCCGCTTCCAGCGGCGCCTTGATGGAAAGTCCTTCTTCCAGGACGACATCGGCGGAACCGTTCACGGTAAGCTGCACCATATTGATGCCGGGGATCGCACAGAGCGTATTGACGATCGAGTACACCGGCAGCTTATACGAATACTCCAGTTCCTGGTTCCCGAAGGTGTCATTCAGATTCACGTAGCAGATCCCGTCAGTGACCGTGATATCCGTCGCTTCCGTACCGACCGGGATCACATTCCGGAGCGATTCCTTCTGCGGGCCGCCGATCAGAAGGGAGACGGCCATTTTGGCAAGCGTTGCCTGATCATATCCCTCTTCGACCGTCGCGTAGCGCTCTTCGCTTGACAGAAGCGGTTCCTCCGCAGCGCCGAAATAAAGCGTGAGTTCGATCTCCTGCGCGTGCTCGTTCTGGAAGATCGTATCGACAAAGCTGTCGGCCGAGATATTGCCCACTTCCGCATCATATTCGTTGGTCAGCGGATTGCCGTTCACATTGATCACGACCGAATCCGCATCCTCCACGCTCAGCATGCTCTTGACAAGGGCCGCACGGAGGAGCGATTCATTCATGGTGCCGACTTCCGGATAATCCCCCTTCAGATAGAGGACGAGTGTCTTGTCCTGCCAGGCCGTATGGTCCAGTTCCAGCGATTCCGGCAGCGCACTTCCGCCGTCCGGGAATTCGCCGTCCCTGAGCGCAAGGAACATGTCACTGATCTTGGCATCACCTGTGCTTTTGATCTCTACAGGTGTGTTCGCCAGCCCTGTTCTGTCGCTTTTAATGTAATAGACCTGCGGGCCTTCCGGCTGCGTTTCTTCCGTCTGCTGCGCTGTCGTCCCGCATCCGCCAAGGAGCAGGGACAGCGTCAGGACCAGCAGCATCACCGCTGCGGAGAACGATGCATGTTCAGATAACTTATTCATCACTGTCCTCCTCCGGAATATAATGCAGCGGGATCCTGACCACGAAGGTCGTCCCCTCGCCCATCTTGCTGTAGGCTTTGATATCCCCGTGATGGAGCGAGATGATGCTTCTGGCGATCGGAAGACCGAGTCCCGTACCGCCGGTCGCCCTGGACCTGGCCTTGTCAACACGGTAGAAACGTTCGAAGATATGCTCCAGCGCATCCTCCGGGATACCGCAGCCGCAATCCGAGATCTTGATATAGAAATACTGGTAATCCGAGTTCAGCGAAAGCTTGACCCAGCCGCCGTCCTTGTTGTATTTGATGGCGTTCTCCACCAGATTGGTGATCGCGAGCGTCAGCTTGGGATCATCGATATCGGCCATGACCGGCCGGAAGCTCTCAAACAGAAGCTCGATATCCCTGGTCTGGGCGATCGGCGTCAGCCGTTTCAGGATCAGCGCCATTTTCTCGTTGACATTCGTCTGCGCGATGTTCATTGCCATCGCATTGTTGTCCAGACGCGACAGCGACAGAAGATCATCAATGATCTTGCTCTCGCGGTCCACTTCCGAGGAGATATCCGACATGAATTCCTGATACAGCTCCACAGGTGCTTCTCCGCCCATGCTCATCAGGGAATCCGCCAGCACGCGCATGGAGGTGATGGGCGTCTTCAGTTCATGTGCAACATTTGAAACGAACTCCTGTCTGGTCTCATCCAGCGCTCTGGCGCGGGCAAGTACCCGGTTCACGGCGTCGCTGATGCGCACGGTCTCTTTATAGTTCTTTACATTGACCGTACCGCTCAGGTTGCCTTCGGATGCCTTGTCGATCTCGCTGACCAGCTTCTTCAGGGGCCGCAGCGTATAATAGATCAGGAAGATATCGATCAGGAAAAGGGCTGCAAACAGCGCAGTGAGCCACATCCAGGATTCATGGTACTGGGTGATGATCGGCCGCTCCACCCGCATGGTATCCGCATTGACGACCAAAGCGCCCACGACGGTCTGCGTCTCATCCATCGCTGTGACCGGTTCCACGAAGCAGAGCGTATGCTCGTCCTGGTCATACATCTCATAATAGTCGCCGCGGAAGGCCGCGAGCACTTCCGATGCCGTGAAGATCTTTCCCAGATCCCGGTCCTTCGTATCCCGGATCACGTGCAGACCGCGGTCGATGATCCGGATCCTTCCGTTCCAGCTCTCCGCCATCTGCGAGAGCAGGGCATTGTTGACCTCGTCCACATTTCCCTCAAAACAGCCGGAATCCCGGAGCTGGTTGCTGAGGATCATGACCTCGGTCTCCATCGAAGACATGGAGAGCTTGACCTCCGCATCCAGATAGCTCCTTGTAAGAACGGCATTAAAAATCAACACCGGCAGGATACCGGTGATGATCAGGATCAGAAACAGGCGCATGCGCATGCTTCTGTGATGCTTTTTTTTCGGATTGTCAGTTTTTGTAGAAATAGCCTACACCCCATTTCGTATAGACATAATGAGGATCGCTCGGATTGGGTTCGATCTTCTCTCTTAAGCGTCTCACATGCACATCGACCGTACGGACATCGCCGGGATACTCGAATCCCCAGACGATATTGAGCAGCTGTTCCCTGCTGTAAACCTTGCCGGGATTCGTGAGCAGCAGCTCCAGCAGATCGAATTCCTTCGCCGTCAGATTGATCTCCTTGCCGGAGACGAACACTCTGCGGCTCTCGGTATCCATCTCGAGATCCTGGACCACGACACGGTGGTTCTTCTCCTGCTCCCTGGTATTCTTTCTGGAATTGCGGCGCAGGATCGCCTTGATCCTCGCCTTGACCTCCAGGATATTGAAGGGCTTGGTGATGTAATCATCCGCGCCGTATTCCAGTCCCATGATCTTGTCCATGTCATCGCTTTTTGCCGTGAGCATCAGGATCGGCATGTCCGAAAACTCACGGATCTCCCGGCAGACCTCCAGGCCGTCCATCACCGGCAGCATCAGGTCGAGGAGGACAGCGTCGTATTCCGTGGCCTTTGCCATTTCCAGCGCCTCTCCTCCGTCGTAAGCGCAGTCCACTTCCATTCCGTCCTGCTCAAGGGAGAATCTCAGTCCCTTGACGATCAGTTTTTCGTCATCCACAACCAGGATTTTTGCCATTCTTACACCTCTTTATACTGAAAAGATCAGACTTTAATGTGATCCTTTATCCTGCTGAATGCGGCCTCCTTGATGCCCGGCACGAGCATGATGTCTTCGATCACCGTGAAGCCGCCCTGCTCGTCTCTGTAGGCGATGATCGCCTCCGCTTTCGCCGGACCGATGCCCGGCAGCGTCTCGAGCGTCTCCGCATCCGCAGTATTGATATTGACCAGTCCGTCATCCGCCGCCGCGCCGTCCGCACCGCCGCCGGCCGTCTCCGTCTTTGACGGGATCCGCAGCTGCTCGCCGTCGGAAAGCATTCCGGCGAGATTGATATATTCCGTATCCGCCTGCGGAAGAAAACCGCCGGCTGCCTTTACCGCATCGCCTGCGCGGGCATCCGCCGGAAGGGTATACACCCCCGGTTCCCTGACATATCCGCAGACATAGACAACGACTGTGTCTGCTTCGTGCGCCGCGCTGCCCGGCACGGCCTCCGTCTCCGCGGCCGCCGGATCCAGGCGTCTGCCCGGCTCCCTGCTGCAGCCCGAAAACGGCAGCATCAGGAATAACAGCAGCAGGACTGCACGCATGATTCTGTTCCGTTCCATGGAATTCCTTTCCCGGGAACGGCATCTGTCTCCACTATTATTTTAGCGGATAAACAGGCGTAAATCAAGTGTATCAGCCAAGAAACTCACGGGATCAGGCCGGGTGTCCGCCCCGCGCCGCCGTGGGCGGAAATCCTCTGTACTTCCGGAACATCCTGGAAAACGAATGCTGATCTTCGAATCCCAGCAGCTGCGCGATCTCCGCGACCGGCAGATCCGTCTCCCGCAGCATCCGCTCCGCCCGCTCGATCTTCTTCTCCAGAAGATAGTGCTTTGGTGATATGCCGTACTTCTCCCGGAAGATCCGCGACATATGGTTGGGATGGATGTGAAAATAGTCCGCCGCGTCCGAAAGCTTCAGCCGCTCGGTGTATTTGGCATCCAGATAGGAACGGATCCTGCCCGCGAGCGTCGTGCCGAGCTCCGTCCCCGCAATACCTCCGATCTCTTCCGTAAGATAAGACAGTACCGACATCAAACAGGCCTGGGAACGGAAATAATGCTGCAGGCTGTTTCCTTTCAGCACCGCGGCTGCCCGGATGATCTCCGCATATTTTTCTGTGTCGGCATGCCGCAGCACATACCGCTCCGGCGTTTTGTTCATGAGCCCTTCCACGACCGCATGGGCCCGCAGCCCTGTCATTCCCATCCAGGAATATGACCACGGATCGCTCTTTGAGGCTTCATAATAGGAGACCTGGTCCGCGGGAATCATGAAGATATCGCCGGCACCGAGTGCAAAACATGTGCCGCCGATCTCCAGTCTTCCCCGCCCGCCTGTCACAAAATGGAACAGATGATACGGCCGCAGCGTCGGTCCGTAGAAATGCCCCGGCCGGCAGTCCTCAAAGCCGAACAGGATCGGTTCCATGTCCGAATTGTGCTTGACCGGCAGGTCATACGTGGTTTCGTAATATTCAATCATCTTTTTCTCCCGTGATGCGCATGCGAACGTCCGGTCATTTTCTCTGTCCGTGCCGGATCTCTGCCGCATACTGCCATAATCCCCTGTCCGTATTGTATCACCGGATGTTAGAAAATGCCACATTTATGTTAGGGAATCACATGGACTTGTCTGCCCCCGCGGCATACAATAACCATCGTAAGGGAACAAAAATCGCAATGATTTTCAAAAACAGTTCCGGAGGTCAACAACATGCAGTACCGGATCCGCAGAGACGGAAGCTTTGATATTTCCGGCTCCGAGATCAGTCTGACCGGATGCCTTCCCGCCGTGGACCGCATCCCGGTAAAGCCCGTAAAAATCCAGTCAGGATCGGATTCGATCCTGTACATACTCCCGGAAGGACAGCTGACGATCCGCTTCCGTACACCGGAGCCCGGCATGCTTTCCGCCGAATGTACCGTCGACGGCCTGCCCGGCATCCGGGAACTCGATCTCATGGCAAATGCGCATACCGAAAACGTAAACCGCGTTTTTGTACAGGGCTTCGGCATGGAAGGTCCCTCCGGCTATTACGAAGGAAAGGACGAAATGCCGGTCTCTTACGGCATTTCAGCGCTTTGCGCGGAAAACAGCAGTCTGATCCTGTTCACCGAAGATCATACCCGCTTCATCTCCCGTTTCCGGATCGGGAACGGCGAGCTTGCAGGCGGATTTCAGCTTGAGGGGACTGCCGGAAATCACCTGCAGCTCCCGCCCGTTTTTATCAGAGAAAGCGGCGATCCCCGGACCGGTCTGCGTGCCTGTGCCGGACAGATCGCGGCAGCCATGCATGCACGGAAGACCGCCGGACCGGCCTTTTTCTGGAGCAGCTGGTATTACCGGTACGAGACCATGGACCAGCAGACGCTAGAAGCGTATCTTGCGGGATTCCGGGAAACGCCCGGCCTGCCGTTCCGGTATATCGAACTGGATGCCGGCTACTGTCCGCATATCGGCGACTGGCTTACGCCCAATCACCGCTGGCCGGGCGGGCTGAGACAGGCTGCGGATACGATCCGTGAGAACGGTTTTCTGCCCGGCATCTGGATCGCCCCGTTCATCGTCGGCGATCATTCGGAGGTGTACAGGAACCATCCGGACTGGATCCTCCGTGACAGGAACGGCGATCCGGTGATCATGCTCCGGAGCTATACCGAGCCGAAGCAGTGGGGCAATTCCGACTGCAACTATTTTGTCCTGGACGCCAGTCATCCGGACGCATTCGCCTGGCTTACCGAAGTGTTCACCACACTGTATGCATGGGGTTTTCGCTTTTTCAAGACAGACTTCATGCTCTGGAATATGCACGACAGTGCGGATGTAAGACGGTACGATCCGACGGTCACATCCGTCGAGGTCATCCGGAAAGTGCTCGGCATGGTGCGCGGGATCATCGGCGAAGACAGTTATCTCCTTACCTGTATCGCACCGTTCATGGCCTGTATCGGCAATGCCGACGGCATGCGGATCGCAGCCGACTGCGGTGCCCGGTGGGCGGAGCCTTTCGGTCCCGTCAACCTCCTGCAGGAGCTGCCTGCAGACAGTTATTTCAATCATGTTTTCTGGCAGAATGATCCGGATGCAATGATCATCCGGGATTTCGACACATTCCTGACCGACACGGAGGTGCAGAGCCTCGTACTGATGCAGGCACTCTCCGGCGGCGCGGTCAGTACATCGGATCCTGTGCATCTGATGTCGGAAAGCCGGAAGGAACTGCTCCGGTTCGTCATCCCGCACGGTGTGCATACGCCGGAGATCCTGACCGATCCGGAAGATCCGGCGCTGCTCATTCTGCTCCACAGACTGCCGCAGGGAAATATCCTGTTCGTGCTCAACCGGGGACAGGATGTGCTTACTTACAAAACATCGCTTCCGGCGCTCTTCGGCCCGGAAACCCGGTATGTGTACAGATACTCTTCGGAAGCCGGATCTGAGACAGCTTCTGTCCCTGAAACGGACCTGTCCTGCGAACTGCAGGCACACGAATGCGCACTGTATTTCATCACGGAAAAAGCGCTGACGCGCAGACCGGAAAACCTCTGGCTCTGGGGATGACCGGCAGATAACAACGGTTTTAAATCCCGGCAATGCTGCAGCCGGGGTCTGAAATAATATCTATATAAGGAAGGAAAGACACATGAAAAAAAGCAGAATCATTGCAGGCGGTCTTGCGCTTGTAATGGCATTCGGCCTGGCCGCCTGCGGAAGCAGCAGCCAGGGAAGCGCGGATGGCGGCGAAGCGTCCGGTGAGAAGGTCGCATTCACCATCTTCAACTCCAAGAACGAGATCCAGGAAAATCTGGAAGAGGCTGCCGCGGCTTACGGCGAAGCCAACAATGTGGATATCGAGGTCTACTATTCTCAGGATACCGTAGCCGCACATCTGTCCACCCGTTATGCATCCAATGAGCCTTACACCATCAGCATGGTAGACGCGAAGGATGTTTACTCGCTCGGAAAGGAATACGGATATGACATGTCCGGCGAGGAGTGGGTAAAAGATACCGATTATGCCATCACCGTAGATGACAAGGTCATCGGATTCCCGGTCTGTATCGAAGCCCGCGGCATTCTTTACAACGCCGATGCGATCAAGAACACGACCGGCGAGGATTTCGATCCCTCCACGATCAAAACGCTGGACGATTTCAAGGCAGAACTCGACAAGCTTGTCGCTGCCGGCATGGAATCTCCTACGGCTGTTCTGAAGCCCGACTGGTCCCTGGCCGCGCATTACCTGCAGCAGGTGTATGAGGAGCATGCGGACGCAGAAGGATTCGTACAGGATCTCTATGCAGGAAATGTTGATCTGATGCAGGATGCGAAGTTCAACGCTCTGATGGACACCTTCGATGTTCTGAAGGAATACAACATGTTCAAGTCCGGCCCCATCTCCGTAGAAGACGAGCAGGTACATCAGGCACTCTCCGAGGGCCAGGATGCCTTCCAGTTCGGCGGATGCTGGGAGTGGAACGACATCATCGACTTCGAGTACACCGGCAACATCGGCATCATGCCCGTTCCGCAGAACCTCGATGACGAGTTCACCGGCAAGATCGTCGGCGGCGGCAGCAAATACTTCTATGTCGACAACAGCGAGTACACCACCGATGCACAGCGTGAAGAAGCCTGCAAGTTCCTGAACTGGTTCGCTTCCTCCGATGACGGCAAGAAGCTGGTCAGCGAGACCTGCGCCATGGTATCTCCCTTCAAGAGCAACGATGTTCCCTGCGCGAACGATATCGGTGCCATTGTCAAGGAATATGCCGATGCCGGAAACATGATCCCCAACTATGATTATGATCCGGATGATCATTATTCAAAGCTCGGTGCTGAAATGCAGAAATATCTTGCAGATCAGTGCACCAGAGAAGAGCTTGCAGCTGCGATCGAGGAATACTGGAAGACAGTAACACCCGTAGAGCACTAAGCATAATTCACTCCCTTGGAAAAAAGTCCCGGCAGTACGTCATGCCAGAAACGTACTGCCGGGATTTCCTTTTTGTTATGCAATTGCGGTCCGGTCTTCTCAGGCCGTCTTTTCCATCTGCGAAAGCTTTGCCGCCTGATCCGCTGCGATCAGGGCATCCAGGATCTCGTCCAGGTCGCCCGACAGCACGGATTCCAGCTTGTACAGCGTCAGCTTGATCCGGTGTTCCGTCACTCTTCCCTGCGGGAAGTTGTAGGTGCGGATCTTCTCGGAACGGTCGCCGGTGCCGATCTGGCTGCGGCGGTATTCCGCCTCCGCACTCTGGGCTTTCTCCCGCTCCATCTCATACAGTCTGGAACGAAGCACCTTCAGCGCTTTCTCCTTATTCTTGAGCTGGGATTTTTCATCCTGGCACGACACAACGATGCCTGTCGGAATGTGCGTCAGTCTGACAGCCGAATCTGTCGTATTAACGCACTGCCCGCCGTTTCCGGAGGCCCGGAAGACATCGAAACGGCAGTCGTTCATATCGATCTGCACATCCACTTCTTCCGCTTCCGGCATGACCGCGACGGTCGCTGTCGATGTATGGATCCTGCCGCCGGATTCGGTCTCCGGCACTCTCTGCACGCGGTGCACGCCGCTCTCATATTTCATTCTGGAAAATGCGCCGGCGCCCGTGATCATGAAGACAGCTTCCTTCATGCCGCCGATGCCGCTCTCGGAGACGCTTAAAAGCTCCACTTTCCAGCGCCTGGCTTCGGCATAATGCGCATACATCCTGTATAATTCGGAAGCGAACAGCGCGGCTTCATCGCCGCCGGCACCCGCGCGGATCTCCATGATGACGTTCTTCTCATCATTCGGATCCTTCGGCAGCAGCAGGACCTTCAGCCGCTGTTCGCCGGAGGAAACGCGTTCCTTCGCATCCGCCAGTTCCTCTTTCGCAAGCTCCCGGATCTCCGGATCATTCTCGGACAGGAGCTCTTCCGCCTCTTCGATATCTTCTTTTGCTTTCTTATAATCCGCGTAAGCCGCAATGAGCGGTGCAAGCTCCGCCTGCTCCTTCATGAGCTTCCGGAAGCGGTTCATGTCCGCGGCCGCCTCGGGGGAGGCAAGCTCCGCCTGCAGCTCCTCATATTTTCTTACCAGATCTTCCAGTCTGTCAAACATATATATCCCTTCTTTTCAGTCTGGCAGTGCAGACATCTTACTGTCCCATCACCATATTCTGTATGATATTAAAGGATCTGTCAGTCAAGTTACGCTGAAGTCTGTGCATTAATAAGCAGGAAAAAGAATTTAGGTCCTGCAATGTGCACAGAGAATACTGCATTTTTCAATTATGGTCAGTAACACAAGTTAAGTCTTGTATATTTTTACTGAAATTAGCTTGATTTTATCAAGTGAAGACTATTGTTTTCCATTTTCGGGAAAAGATTCAGGCCATAAACACTACGAATTTCTCAATCTGTGCACTTACAAAGACCATAAGCTGTACTCACCGGTCAAATAGTGCACAAGCACAGAATAAAGCTCGTCTGAATCATTGATTTCTCCTGCACATAATGACGCGCGGATTGCCGCCCAGGTCTTTCAGGATCCGTATGTCCGCAAAGCCTGCTTCCGCGAACAGCTTCCCGACATTCTCCGCCTGGTCATATCCGATCTCCAGGAAAATGCGCCCGCCGGGCGCAAGATACGCGCCGGCTTCCGCCGCCAGTCTCCTGTAAAAAACAAGTCCGTCCGTTCCGCCCGAAAGCGCGATATACGGATCATGATCCCGCACTTCCGGCATCAGTTCCCTGATCACTGCATCACGGATATACGGCGGATTGGCTGTGATCACGTCGAAACGCTCATCCGTAAAGGCGTCAAACAGATCGCCTTGAACAAATCTGATTTCCGGACAGCCGTTTAAAACTGCATTCTCCCGCGCAGCCGCCAGTGCCTCCTCCGAGATGTCCGACGCTGTCACCTGGTCAAATGCACCCAGCTTTGCAAGGCTGACGGCAATGCAGCCGGAACCGGTGCACAGATCCAGAAGCGTGCCTTCCGCAGAGGCTTTCTCCAGCACCGCCTCGACCAGCGTCTCCGTGTCCGGCCGCGGAATAAGCGTCCTTTCATCGGAAATGAATTCCATGCCCATGAAATACGCCTTCCCGGTGATATGCTGCAGCGGGATGCGTTCCGCGCGCCTGGCGATCAGATGCTCATATTTCGCCTTCATATCCGGATCAGCCAGTTCCGTTCCATGCAGGAACAGATCCGATCGTGTCATTCCGGACACTTCTGAGAGCAGCAGGAAAGCATCCGTTTCCGCATCCGGAATGCCGGCGGCGCCCAGGACATTTCTGCCATAATTCAATAGTTCGTAAATCTTCATACTATTCCACTGACACTGATCTGCTTACAGCACCGGCAGAAATCATCCTGACGGGAACTGTTCACCCCGTGCCCTGTTTCCGGCAGGATGATTTCTGCC
>OCVV011353010.1_pt1 | contig 11257 bp, 8 predicted proteins | sample 1539721 | NCBI WGS metagenome assembly OCVV01 (sample SAMN02144230, study PRJEB22623) | gut metagenome | biome: sheep rumen | host: Ovis aries | place: New Zealand | reverse complement strand
ACAGGGCAAGGGTTTTGCCCTGGTTTTAAGAGAGTCATCAGGGAGTCATCAGGGAGTCATCAGGGAGCCACCTAGTAACCATGGGCATTTTGGAGGGGTCGGTCGGCGAGGGTGAGGGACACGGGTTGTGGCGGGGCGGCGGGGGCGCGACGCCCGGGCGGTGGCGGCAGGGTGGAAGAATGGGGGTCGAGGGATGGAGTGTATGGGGTTGGTTGCGAGTGGGATAGGTGTTTATCAACGGGGTTGTTTGAAAACTTTTCGGGTCGAGGGACCGTCATGACCGAAATAATTTGTAATTTTACAAGCAGATTGCAACCCGCGAGAGTGGGTGTAAGTATTTATATGTCAAATCTATATAGCAAGCATAATACGATGAAGAACCATGTGAAAGAACTGACCGAGGGGATGCAGCGGCTGTGTGCTGTGGCCAACCGGATTGTGGCACAGAAGGGGCAGGCCAGCCGCATCGAGGTGGACCTGCTGCTCGACGACCTGCGTCGGCTGTACGACGTGGCCCTGCAGCTGGGCGGCGACGAGCTGCCGAAGGCTGTCGAAGCGGCCGAGCCGTCGGCCCCGGCGGCCGAGCGTCCCGCCGAAGGTCAGCCGGCGCTGCCCCCGGTGAAGGACGAGGAGCACATGATGGCCATGATGGCTACGATGGCGGCCCTTTCGCCCGCCGAGCCGACCGAGGCACCTGCGGCCCCCGCGGCCGAGGTGCCGGCCCCCGCAGCCGCCCCGACGGCCGAGGCCGAACTGCCCCTGATGCCCCCGATGGAGGAACTGGAGCACAGCGACAACGCGCTGCTCTTCGACGAGATCGTCATCGAGGAGGCCCCGGCCCCCGCACCGGAGCCCAAGCCCGCCCCGGAGCCGGAGCCCGCTCCCGAGCCCGCCCCCGTGGTGGAGCCCGAGCCCGTGGTGGAACCCGAGCCGGAACCGGTGGCAGCGGTGGAGCCCGCACCCGTGGCCGCACCCGAGCCGGAACCCGCGGCCGCACCCGAGCCGGAGCCCGCCGTGGCCCCCGCGCCGGAGCCCGCGGCCCAGGCCGCCCCGACGCAGCAGGCCTCGCTGCTCGACTACCTGTCGGTGCCGGCGCAGCGCACCCTGGGCGAGAGCCTCGGCGAAGGCCGTGCCATGCAGCACTCGCTCGAGAAGAAGGTCGACGACCTGCGCACGGTGATCAACATCAACGACAAGTTCAGTTTCATGAGCGAACTGTTCCACAACAACATGAAGGCCTACAACGACTTCATCCTGCGGCTGAACGCCACCGCCTCGCGCGAGGAGGCTCTGGCCCACGTGCACGACGTGGCGGCCCAGTACAAATGGGACAACGACTCGGTCACCGTCAAGTCGTTCTACAAAATATTTGACAAGAAGTTCTAATCATCATGGGTAAAGCGATATTGTTCTCGGCCCCGTCGGGGTGCGGCAAGACGACCATCATCCGCGAACTGATGCAGTACTTCGACTGCTTCGACTTCAGCATCTCGGCCACCTCGCGCCAGCCGCGCGAAGGCGAACGCGACGGGGTGGACTACTACTTCCTGAGTCATGACGACTTCAAGCGCCGGGTGGCGGCGGGCGACTTCCTGGAATGGGAGGAGGTCTACCAGGGCACCTGCTACGGCACCCTGAAGAGCGAGGTGGACCGCATCTGGGACGCCGGCCGCGTGATCGTGTTCGACGTCGACGTCAACGGGGGCCATAGCATCAAGCGCTGGTTCGGCACCGACGCGCTGTCGATCTTCGTCATGCCGCCCAGCGTCGAGGTGCTCGAGCAGCGCCTGCGCAGTCGGGGCACCGACAGCGAGGAGTCGATCCGCAAACGGCTGGCCCGCAGCGCCCGCGAACTGGAGGAGGCGCCGCAGTTCGACGTGACCATCGTCAACGACGACCTGCAGCGTGCCGTGCAAGAAACGCGAACCGTGATTGAGAAATTCCTGAATGAATAAGCTCTTCGACATACTGAAGCGGTACGACTACGTGGTGCTCTTCGTGGTGCTGGTGGTGCTGTCGGTGGTGCTCATGGCGCGCACGAGCTACTATCAGCAGTCGAAGATCGTGACGTGGGCCAACAGTGTGGCGGGCGGCTGGTACAGCGGTGTGAACAGCATCGGGGGCTACTTCGGCCTCAAGTCGGAGAACGACCGGCTGGCAGCCGAGAATGCCCGGCTGCGTGCCCGGCTGGAGGAAAGCTACATGAGCTACACCGACTCGGTGTTTACGGTCAACGACACCGTCTACCGCCAGCGCTACGACTACACCGAGGCGGCGGTCATCAAGAACTCGTGGAGCCAGCAGAACAACTACATCATGATCGGCAAGGGGTCGAGCCACGGCGTGGAGCCCGACATGGCGGTCATCTCGCCCGACGGCATCGTGGGCGTGGTGGTCAACACGACGGCCAACTTCGCCACGGTGATGCCCGTGCTCCACTCGGACAGCCGCAACAGCGTCAAGGTAAAACGCACCGGCATCAGCGGCTCGCTGGTGTGGGACGGGCGCGACTTCCGCTACGCGCAGGTGGTCGACATGCCCACGGCCTACCGCTTCGACGAGGGCGACACCATCGTCACCTCGGGCCAGGCCAACGACTTCCCCGAAGGGATCCCCGTGGGCTATGTGGTCAGCGCCGAGTCGGACCCCGGAACGGGCTTCTACAGGGTGCGCGTGAGGCTGGCGACCGACTTTAACAAACTCAGCCACGTGTATGTGATCAACAACAAATTCCGCCGCGAACAGCAGGAACTGATGAACGAGAAACAATGAAGAATCTGGTTTGGAGAAATATTGGACGCTTTGTGCTCCTGATGCTGGTGCAGTTGCTGGTGCTCAACAACGTGTACCTGGGCGGCTATGTGATGCCGATGCTGTATGTGCTGTTCATCCTCATGCTGCCGACGTCGATGAAGCGACTGCCGATGCTCCTGACGGCCTTCGGTACGGGACTGCTGGTCGACATCATGGCCGGCGCCCTGGGATTCCACGCCCTGGCCTGCACGCTGGTGGCCATGATGCGCATCACGTTTGCCGACCGTATCCTCACACGCGGCGAGGATACGGTGGTGGCGGTGCCCAGCATCTTCAGCGTCACGCCGCAGTACTTCATCAGCTACCTCATGCTGATGCTGGGTGTCTTCTACCTGGTGTTCTTCTCGCTGGAGTTGTTCAGCTTCCGTGGCCTCGGCGAGGTGCTGGTCGCCACGGTGTGCAGCACCGTCGTCACCACCCTGTTGGCGGTCCTCTACCAGGCAGTGTTTATCAAGAAAGAAGAACTATGACAAAGAAGTGGCTTTGGATACTCGGCCTGCTGCTGCCGTCGATGCTGTGCCCGCTGCGGGCGCAGATGGCGGTGGGGCAGTGGCGCGACGGCTTCGACTACTCGCAGGTGCACCGTGTGGAGCCTGCCGCCGGCAGCATCTACGCCGCCGCACGGGGGGGCATCTTCCGCCTCGATACCGCCAGCGGCCGCTTGGAGCGCCTCAACAAAACCACCGGACTCAGCGATGCCGGCGTGGCTACCATCGCCTACGACAGCGTCAGCCGCACGCTGGTGGTGGCCTACACCAACTCCAACATCGACCTGCTGGCGGGAGGACGTGTCTACAACCTCTCCGACATCAAGCGCAGCGAGATCATGGGCGACAAGAGCATCTACCGCATGCGCTTCCACGACGGCAAGGCCTACCTGGCGACAGGCTTCGGCATCGTGGTGATCGACCTGGCCCGCCGTGAGATCAAGGAGACCTGCTACATCGGCACAAACGGGGCCTACACCGCCGTGGTCGACCTCGCCTTCAGCGGCGACAGCATCTACGCCGCCACTGCCGAGGGGCTGAAACGTGCCGCTACGGCCGAGCCCCACCTCACCATCAGCGAGCGTTGGGCGACCGACAGCCGTGCTGCGGGCGTCACGGTGACCATGCTCGAGCCCTTTGCGGGCCGGCTGATGGTGGGAGGTTACACCTATGACCCCGGCCAGATCACCCTCTACCGTCTCGACGATGCGGGCCTCACCCCCTGGAACAGTGGCGCCATCCTCGGCCTCCGTGCGGGCGACGGCTGCCTCACCCTGGCCCGCGAGGAGGGCGTGGTGCGCTACGATAGTGCCTTGCAACGGATCGACAGCGTTACTGCCTTCGCCTGGGGCGACATGTCGTGCCGCGACGCCGTCACCTTCAGGGGCACCCTTTGGGTGGGTCACACTTGGGCCGGCCTGCTTTGCAAGCGCGCCGACGGCACGGGAGACACCTACAGGCCCGAGGGACCCTACTCGCAAGACAATGTCTACCGGCTGGTGCCCTACAATTACCGCATGATGCTCTGTCCGGGAGGCCACACGACGGTCTATGCGAACGCCTACCTGTCGCCCGACCTGATCACCGCTGTCGGCAAGCGATGGACCACGGTCGACCGCAGTAACGGCCTGCTGAACCATGCCAGCGATGTGGTTGATGCCGCCGTCAACAACTACGACACCACCGAAACGGTCGTGGCCTTGTGGGGTGCCGGGGTGGCTTCGGTGCGCGACAACCAGGTGCAAACCCTCTACAACGAGGCCAACACCGGCGGAGCGCTGACGCCCTACGTGGTGGGAACCTACAGCACACTCCGCACCGGAGCCGTGGCCTTCGACCGCGAGGGCAACCTTTGGGTGCTGGTCTCCAACAGCGACTATGCCCTTGCCAAGCGCTCGCGCGACGGCACTTGGAGCCGTCTCTCCACCTCGCGCATGGCCTCTGTGCCATCGGTCGACAAGCTTGTGTGGGACAGCATCACGGGCTACCTCTGGTTCTGCGGGCGCGAAAACGTGATCTACGTCCACGATGGCGAGAGCCGTATGGCCCGTGTCAACCCCAACAGCGGCAGCAAACTCCAGACCGACAACGTCACTGCCCTCGTACAAGACCGCACCGGCAACCTATGGATCGGCACCAACAAGGGGCTGAAGGTCATCTACGACGCCTACCGCGCCTTCCAGAACGGCGGGGTGGGGGAGGTGTCGCCCGTGAGTTGCAGCAATATCACCATCACCAACGGCGAGTTCTCGGAGTACCTGATGGCCTATGAGAGCATCACCGCCATCGCCGTCGACGGCGCCAACCGCAAGTGGGTCGGCACCTCATCCGGCGGCCTTTACCTCATCTCGGCCAACGGCATGGAGCAGCTGGAGCACTTCACAGCCGAGAATAGCCCCCTCTTCTCCAACAAGATCATCGCCCTCGGCGTCCAGCCTCGCACCGGCGAGGTCTACATCGGCACCGACCAGGGCCTGCAGATCTACCGCTCCACGGCCACCTATGCCGAGAGTTTCCCGCTGGACGACATCCACGCTTTCCCCAATCCCGTCCGGCCCGGCTACGACGGTCCCATCGCCATCAAAGGGTTCACCCGCGACGCCCTGGTGCACATCACCGACGCGGCGGGCCACACCGTCTACAGCACCCAGGCCTTCGGTGGCCAGGCCATCTGGAACGGCCGCACCGTCAGCGGTGAGCCGGTGGCGTCGGGCGTCTACTATGTCTTCGCCTCCGACGCCGACGGTGCCAACCGCAGTGTGACCAAGATACTCATTGTCCGATGATTCTCTCCACCCCAGGCTTCGTGCTCCACACCACTCCCTACGGCGAATCGTCGGTCGTGGCCAAGGTGTTCACCCGCCAGTTGGGGTTGCAGTCCTACATCATCAAGGGGGTCCGCGGGCCGCGTGGCCGAGTCAAGCAGAACCTCCTGCAGCCGCTGAGCTGCCTCGACATGGTGGTCTACGACAGTCCGCGCAGCGAACTCCACCACGTGCGCGAGCTCAGCGCCCGCCATCCCGTGCCGCCACCCGACCCGGTCGACAACGCCTTGCGCTTCTTCATGACCGAGGTGCTCTACCGGAGCCTGCGCGAGGACGAACCCATGCCCGACCTCTGGGACTACGTGGAGAGCGGCGAACCGGCGGAGCGGCGCGACGTGCCGCTGCGGTTCATGCTCGCCGTGGCCCGCCATCTCGGCATCGAACCCCTCGACAACCGCACCCCTCGCGAGCCCTACTTCAGCCTCGAGGAGGGACGCTACGTGGGCATGCCCGACGACACCACCCTGCCGGCCGGCCTCTCCGCCCTGATGCACGCCTACCTCAGCGCCGAGCTACCGCCCGTCTGCACCGCCGCCGAACGCGCCTCGCTGCTCGATGCGCTCATCGCCTACTACCAGCTGCACCTCAGCGGCTTCCACAATTTCCACAGTCACGAAATACTACACACAATATTAAGATAACATGAAAAAGACTATTGCCATCCTGAGCTTCGTGCTGACCCTCGTTGGAGCGTCGGCACAGAACGTCTATTGGGTGTTCCTTGCCGACAAGGCAGGCACCACTTTCGACCCCTACACCTACTTCGACCAGAAGGCCCTGGAGCGCTACGCCCAGTGCGGTGCCGACCTCTACGACCGGAGCAACTACCCTCTGGCCGAGGCCTACGTGGCCGGTGTCGGCGCCCTGGCCACCGAAGAGGTGGGCCAGAGCCGCTGGCTGAATGCCATCGGTGTGGTGGCCACGCCCGAGCAGGCCGCCGCCATCGAGCGGTTGCCCTACGTGCTGCGCGTGCAGATGATCAAGGGCGACATGCAGCTGGCCGGCTATGCGAAAGCAGCGCCCGCAGCGCCCGCCGACCCCGTCGACACTACCCTGACCGACCAGCTGGTGCGCATGCAGGGCCACCTCTTCCGCCAGGCCGGCATCGACGGCACGGGCATCCGCATCGCCGTCTTCGACGGGGGCTTCCCCAAGGTGAACACCCACGAGGCCTTCCGCCACCTGCGCGAAGGCAAGCGCATCCTCCAGACCTGGAACTTCCCCAACAAGAAAGAGGACGTCTACGGCTGGAACTCGCACGGCACCATGACCCTCTCCTGCATCGCCGGCCGCATGAACGGCAAAGACCTCGGCCTGGCCACCGGCGCCGAGTTCCTCCTGGCCCGCACCGAGGTGGAGCCCGAGCCCTTCAAGGAGGAGATCTGGTGGCAGCAGGCCGTGGAATGGGCCGACAAGGGCGGCGCCAACATCATCTCCAGCAGCCTCGGCTACGGCAAGGACCGCTATTACACCAAAGACATGGACGGCCAGAGCTACGTGGCCCGGGCCGCCAACATGGCCGCCCGCAAGGGCATCCTCGTGGTGTGCAGCGCCGGCAACGAGGCCGACGACGACCGCTGGCAGTACCTCGTTACCCCCAGCGATGCCGACAGCGCCCTCTGCATCGGCGGCATCACCCACTCGCTGACCGACTACGAGCACATCTCCTTCGCCAGCTTCGGCCCCAGCGCCGACGGCCGCCAGAAGCCCAACCTCTGCGCCTTCGCCCACACCTGGGCCGCCAGCCCCAAGAACAACGGCGCCTACGAGATGGTCTACGGCACCTCCTTCTCCTGCCCGCTGGTGGCAGGCTTTGCCGCCTGTGCCTGGCAGGCCTCCAAGGGCATGACCAATATGCAGCTCTTCGACGCCCTGCAGCGCTCGGCCGACCTCTACCCCTACTGCGACTACGCCTTCGGCTACGGCGTGCCCCAGGCCGGCTATTTCCTGGATAAGAAGAAATCCCAGTCAGCCCCCACCTTCCGTTTCGAGACCCAAGGACCCACCCGCGTGAGCGTCATCCCCCTGCGGGCCGACACCAACGTGCACGTCTTCTACAAGGACATCGACGACGCGACGGGCCGCATCCTGGTGTACGGCAAGCGCACCGTGGCCCTCTTCGATACCGCCATGAGCCTCGACATCGACGGCGGCCACCACCTGGTGGTGATGATGGACGGCTACATGGCCGACTATCGCTTCGAGCGCCCCTCCAACGTCAGGGACAAGCACGAGTGGGCCTACATCCGCAGCAACAACCCGAAAAAGGAGTTCCGCGTCACCGACGCCCTCAGCCGCGCCCCGGCCCAGGATGTGGCCCGCGAGAGCCGCTCCGAGTGGGACGGCTACGTCCAGCTGGGCCTGCCCGTGGCCATGGGCGACGAACTGGACAGCCGCTTCTGGTCGCCCGCCAAGCGCATCGGTGTACGCTGGCAGTACCACATCAGCAAGGCCTACGGCTGGGGCCTCGCCCTCGAGTACGGCCACACGGCCTTCTGCTTCGGCGACGAGGCCAACCGCCTCGACTCCATGGCCCTCATGGACGACGATGTGCGCTGGCTCGACAAGAAGGTCACCCTCCACCGCCTCGACTTCGGCGAGGTGGGCATCGAACTCTTCCAGCGCGTCCGCTTCACCCCCGGCGGCCTCTTCCACAAAGGCTTCCACTGGGACCTCGGCATCTATGGCAACTGGGGCTACAGCGACTACAATCTCAAAGGCTCCACCTCGGGCGACATCGCCTCGTCGCGTCTGGAGAAGGTCTACAACCTCAGCATGCTCGACGGCCACCGCTGGAACTACGGTCTCACCACCCGCCTCGCCAACGACTGGTACGGCCTCTACGTGCGCTACCGCCTCAAAGGCCTCGGCCAGGAGGTGCCCGCCGGACGGATCGTGCTGCCGCGCCTCGAGGTCGGTTTGCAACTGCTTTTCTAACCACACCATCCAGGCATCAACTAGGCATCAACCAGGCATCATCTAGGCATCAACTAGGCATCAACTAGGCATCAACTAGGCATCAACTAGGCATCAACTAGGCATACAAGCAGAGATGATGCAGAGGGGATGCAGAGATGATGCAGAGGGGATGCACGGAAGAAGGGGCGGATCGGGAGGCCCCTGTTGCCCTCATTTGTAATTTTTTTGAGGGTAGGGGTGTGTGTTTCGGTTTTTTTGTGTATATTTGCATCTCAAAGAGTGTGTGAAATGTGTGTAGGAGGTTGATTTATAAATATCTAATAATTCGCGTTATGGTCAAACTGAAACGTATTGTGCTTCTGTGCACTCTGTTGATGTCGTTCGGCGCTGCGGCGCAGAACATCAGCGTCAGCTCGGCGCAAGGGCAAGATATAGCCACCTTCATCAACAACAACCTCATCGGTCAGGGTGTCTATGTGTGGAACGTCAAGTTCGCCAATGCGGCGGGCAATATCAGCAAGCCGCAGATCGGCACCTTCCAGAGCAACGGCTACATGCAGTTGCAGATGGACAGTGGGGTGGTGATGACCACGGGCAACGTCAGCGTGGCCCCGGGCCCGAACAATTCGGGCAGCAGCAGCTCTGCCGTGACGGGAGCCTACACCGACTCGCAGCTCGGCACGTGGAGCGGCCTTTCGGTCACCAGCTGTGCCACGATCGACTTCGACTTTGTCAGCATCTCGCCCTTTGTGGCGGTCAACTACTGCTTCGGCTCGGAGGAGTACCCCGAGTACGTCTGCTCGTCGTTCAACGACGTGTTTGGCTTCCTCATCACGGGTCCCGACCCCGCAACGGGGATCAACGCCACGTGGAACGCCGCCATCATCCCCCACACCGTCAGCACGGCCCACCCGCACGGCATCGAGGTGACCATCAACTCGGTCAACCAGGGCGTGGCCGGTGGTTCGGGAGGCTCGGGGTGCTACTACACCTACAGCAACTTCTACGTCATCAACCACACCGCCGGTGCCAGCGGCGGCCCCAACAACGCCCAGGGCGTGCAGTACGACGGCTTCACGCAGAAGCTCTCGGCCAACGCCACCCTGGTGCCCTGTGCGCAGTACCACATGCACATCTCGGTCTGCAACGTGAGCGACAACGCCTTCGACAGCGGCGTCTTCCTGGAGAAAAAGAGCTTCAACAGCCCGTCGGCCGACGTCAGCCTCTCGCACCGCTACGCCGACACCATCGAGCGCAGCAAGAACACCGTGCTGCCGCTCACCCTGGCGGGCAGCAGCTATAACTACGGCAACGTGGCGGTCGGTTTCGGCGGCACGGCGGTGGTGGGCGAGGACTACACGGTGGTCACCGACTCGAACATCTCGCTCGACGTGGTGCACAACACCTTCAACATCGGCAACGGCAACCACACGCTGACCTTCCGCGGCACCCCCACGGCCGACCTCACCGAGCCCAAGCTCATCGAGCTCTACCTCAGTACCTCGCTCTGCTCCGGCTACCCAGCCCTGAAGACCTACGACACGATACGCTACATCATGGTTGAAGACGACGTGGTGCGCCTGCGGCACGACACTATCGTGGCCTACGACACCTGCCACCAGGTGGGCGTCGAGGTGGCCGTCGGGCGGCCTCCCTTCACCTTCCACTGGATGCCTGAGACCGACATCGACTTCCCCTACCAGCAGTACAGCACGGCCACCATCACCGAGAGCCGCACCTATCAGGTGGCTGTGGCCGACACACGTGGCCACACCGACACGGCCGATATCTACGTGGAGGTGCGTCCCCGCACCAACGGCATCGAATCGGCTCCCGAGGAGGAGTTCGACCTCTACCCCAACCCCACTAGCGGCGAGCTGAACGTGGTGGCCGACGGCATCACGCAGGTCGAGGTCTACAACGCCGCCGGCGTGTGTGTCTTCTCGCGCCGCTGCAACGACGACTGCCGCACGCTCGACATCCGCCCCCTGGCGGCCGGCATGTACACCGTCCGCGTCACCACCAGCCTCGGCGTCAAGACCGAGCGGGTGATCGTCAGGTGAGGCTTAAGATTATTCCGATAATCGAATAGAAAACAAAACAACAACATATCATGAAAGAATATACACTCGAAGAATTCCAGAATGAACTGCGCCTCGGCATCCCCGATCCGCTGCCCGAACCCCAACCCTATGATCCCACGGTGAACCACGCCCCCAAACGCAAGGACATCCTCACGCCTGCCGAGAAGAAGCTCGCCATCCGTAACGCCCTGCGCTACTTCCCCGCCAAGTACCACAAGATGCTGGCCAAGGAGTTTGCCGAGGAACTGAAGAAGTACGGCCGTATCTACATGTACCGCCTGCGCCCCACCTACAAGATGTACGCCCGCCCCATCGAGGAGTATCCCGCCCGCTGCCGTCAGGCGGCCGCCATCATGCTGATGATCCAGAACAACCTCGACCCCGCCGTGGCCCAGCATCCCCACGAGCTGATCACCTACGGCGGCAACGGCGCCGTCTTCCAGAACTGGGCCCAGTACCGCCTCGTGATGAAGTACCTCTCGGAGATGACCGACGAGCAGACCCTCGTCATGTACAGCGGCCACCCCATGGGACTCTACCCCAGCCACAAGGACGCTCCGCGCGTGGTGGTCACCAACGGCATGATGATCCCCAACTATAGCAAGCCCGACGACTGGGAGCGCTACAA
>OCVV011307950.1_pt1 | contig 11257 bp, 8 predicted proteins | sample 1539721 | NCBI WGS metagenome assembly OCVV01 (sample SAMN02144230, study PRJEB22623) | gut metagenome | biome: sheep rumen | host: Ovis aries | place: New Zealand | reverse complement strand
TAATTAGTTTAATTTTTATAAAATATAAAAAGTATAATTTATATAAAATCAATATAGGTATAATTAGTATAATTGATTAATTATTAAATAACGTAATAGGTGAAAAAGATGGAATTCAATAAAGATTTACTAATTACCTTAATCGGATACTTTTTAGCAATATTCTTCAATGTATGGGGTTTAATATACGGTGCATTACTCTACATACTTAAAAGAAATAATGAAACGTATTATGAACATTCAAGAAACATCATGGCTATCTCTGTAGGATTGTTAATAATAAAATTATTCATTCAGTTGGGTCGTTTCATATTTTAAATTCGAATTATTACAACTTGTAAACCCCTTATTTTTTTATATATTTTATATCCTCTTTTTTGATAATAATTTCACTCAACGTTCCAAAAATTCAATTATTCCATAAATCAAAATATTTTTCCATAATCACTGTTCATGAATGGAAAAAATATGTAAAAAGGGTTATATTATCTTTTTCGGTAATTCATGCTATGAGAATTAGGTTATTTTTATATGTATTAATCATTTTACTATTATTAATGAATAATAAAAGAATATTATGGGTTGATTATCTAAAGGTTGTTGCTATAATCGGTGTATTAGGTATTCATTGTTCTTCGCTACTGCTTGATAATAAATACCTTTTTACAATGCCATGGTATGAATCGGTGATATGTTCATCAATCTTTCGTTTTGCAATCATACTTTTTGTCATGGCTTCGGGGTATTTGTTGCTTAGAAAACCCCAGCCCGTTACAATAATTCCGCATAGATTAAAACGAATCCTTATTCCGTTCATTTTCTGGTTTATGGTATACTCAATTATAAAAGTAATGTTAAAGGGAGCATTAGGACCTTCCTGGACAATTCTTGATTTTATACATTATCTTCTTGACGCTTTACTAAATCCATTAAATGTTAGCGTACAGTTTTGGTATGTGTACATGATACTTGGCTTATATTTATTTTCACCTATACTTTCAAAATGGATACAAAATGCAAACATCAGTGACATTGAATACTTCCTTTTAATATGGGTGTTGGTGAGTATATTACAGTTTACCAATGTAGATACGGTAATAACTGATTATCTAAGATATTTCACAGGCTCGATAGGATATTTCATAATGGGATATTATTTAACTATCAAAGATCATGAACTTTTAACAAATAAAAAGTTTGGTTTTTTACTGTTTATAATAGGATCTCTGATAACAATTTCAGGTACAATCATATTGTCACATGTGCAGATGAGTCAATCGTTATTCTTCATTAGACTGGGTGATATAACTCCTGGGGCATGTTTACAATCGATAGGACTGTTTATTATTGTAAAAAATATGGATTATAAACAATTAGGCGAAAGTTTTAACGGTATAATCACTACTATAAGTAAGGATAGCTATGGAATATATCTGGTTAACATATTAGTAATCAATCTATTAGAGAAAATTAATATAATAAACTTTATGAAACATACAACAATAACCATCATTTTCACAATGGGTATTGTACTTCTAATCAGTACGATAATCATAGAATTATTCTATAGAATTCCGTTGTTAAGACCTTTTTCAGCAAAAGGAAGAAATTAAATGTGAAAAAATCCCCTTTTTTTTATTTTTCTTTATCATAGAATTTCTATTTTTAAAATCTTTAAACATGTTTAAATTCTTGTTAAAATTTTACTAAAATCTGCATTGCTAAATAATTTAAAAAAAAGTAAATTGAAAAAAATATGTATTTATAGTGGTGATTAATTATTTATAATAATTGGGATTTTAATGTTTCTTTATCCATTCATATACTCTTTTTGAATTGTTTTTATCTGTATACTTGAAGAAATTATTTACCCTTTCCACATACTTATCTTTCATTTTACAATTGTTATCAACATATTCTTCAATTTTTTTCAATAATGTATTCCTGTCGCGAACAATTTCACCAAATCCCATGCTTTCATAATCAAAATATCCTTTCTGATAGTGATTTTCTGTAGGTTGATAATATATGACAGGTTTCTTTTCATATGCAAAGTCAAAGAAAACTGAAGAATAATCTGTTATTAGTAATGATGATGAATTAAACAGTTCCTGATATGATTCCTGCGTTGATAACTTGATGTAATCATTGATATCAAACAAATCAATGTATCTTTCATCAGTATCATTAATATTTTTTTCCAGTTCCGGATGAGCTTTAAATATTATATCATACTCATTTTCCTTTGCAAAATCTATTAATTCCTGATTATTTAACAAATCATTCAAGAGTTTATAGTACTCAGATTTAACAAAAATGTTCTTGTTGCCCCTTAATGATTTACGCCATGTAGGTATTATTAGTATTTGTTTATTGTTATTGTTTTTCAAATTGTCATATCTTGGAAATCCTAATGTCTGGATAATTTCCGGATCAAAACCATATCCCTCATTATAAAATGATTCTTTTTCCTGATCATTCACAGTAACAAGTAATGATAAATTTTTATCATATTTACTCATCCAATCGGAAATATCATCCTTAGTTACACCATGTTGTAAAAAATATATGTCTGATGTTACCAGTCCACAAATATTATCACGTTCATCCAAGTTTTTGTCATAAGAAAAGAAAGGGTTGGTGTTGCTTTCGTAAGGATGTGTGGAAATGATTTTATCAGCCAACAGATACATCCATTTATGTATTTTACTGTTGAAATCAAGTACTTTACCCATTCCGGATAATCTTTTATAATCATCTGAATTCTTGGAAACTGCAAAGTATTTTATAACGTTATCTCTTTGTTTATTCGCATACCTAAACAGGTGTTCCGAATTATCATCAGCATGATCGGTCCTGTCTGAAAATATGTATATTTTAAAGAATTTCTTGAATAATCTGATTAACGGATAATAATTAACATATTTTTTCCTGAGTTTTAATGTTTCAACATAATTATAACTTTTTTTATCAATAATCCTGTTTTGTACAATTTCCTCATAAACTCTTAACTTGCTATAAGAATATTTCTCTATAATAAAATGGTTATCGACAAAAGTGAGAAGATAATTGTCTTTAACAATATAATTACTGATTTCTGATATTTTAGCATACTTGGTGAATTTAATGTTTAAATAAAATGGCATTACATTTTCATCAGGTTTATTGTCTTCATATCCATCGTATAAATAATCTATTCTGATTCTTATCTTAGATTCTTCATTTGACAATGGTATTTTGATGTCAAATGAGTTTTTGAATTGCCAAACTTTTGACAAATAAGTTATATCTTTCCTTGAGGTATATTTAATTGATTTTGCATAATATTTTTCAATTTTGTTGTCAAACTCTTTTTCTGCATAAATGGATAACTTGTCATCATTAAAATGACTATTAATAAAACCAGAAATGTTAAGCATTCCATTCTTTATTTCAATAATGTCTATCCATATGTTATGATCCTTCAAACTGTCAATCTGATGATTTTTTGTTCTTAGAATGATGTTGTTTTCATTAATTATTTCTTTTAATTCTCCATCTTTCAAATACATGAAGAATGAGATGAATATATTATATGTAACATATTGATTGTTTTTAATGCATTTCTTGTCAATATAACTTAATATCTTATTTAACAAGCTTTTAAATTCCTGCTGTTCTTCATGGATTATATTCAGTTCAGGTTCTTTTAAAAACCATTGTAAATCATAAGCTAGAAGATATTGAATGTATGGAATAACTTCTCCATCCTGTTCAATGGAATAATTAATTAATTCCATGAAATAATTTTTGAATTGTGTTAGGATTATTGAATTGTTCTTTTGTGTTGAGTCAATGGTTGAAGAATTGTCAAATCTTTTTCTGTAGTTATAATGGGTTGTATTTAATAATCCGATAGTTTTCTTTCTAAAAAGAATTTTATTTAACAATATTGTATCTTCTGAAAGGAATACATTCGTTGGAAACTTGTGTTCTTCAAACATTTCTGATTTAATAAAGGAAGATGGAGCGGATAACTGGGGATTGTTTGGTTCTTTTAATAAATCAACTACACGGGATTTCTTGAATTTGTTGTGAAGGTTATGAAATCTGTTTTGTCTTTCAAAAAATTTTATAGGTATGGAAACAACATCAGTACTGGAATAGTTTTTTTCAAAAAAATTGTAAACTTCCTTTAAAGTGTTCTTTTCAAAATAATCATCACTATCAATGAAATTCACGTACTTTCCACGAATATACTTCAGTCCGTTGTTTCTGGCCGTGGCCTGTCCACTGTTTTTTTGTTCTAAGTATATGATGTTTTCAGGATACTTGTTTTGATACTCCATGCATATTTCTTTTGATTTGTCTGTACTGCCGTCATTAATCAGAATTAATTGAACATCATCCCTGAATGCCATATCCTGATTAACAATGGAATCTAATGACTGATGAAGATAGTTTTCGGAATTGTATAATGCCATAATCAGGGAAAATTTATATCCTCTTTCAATATTTAATGATTTTTCATCTATGGATATATAATATGGATAAACGATTTTAGAGTTATGATTATAATTGTCTATGGATATGGAAGGGATATATGTAAATTCATTGTTTAAAATTATTTCAAAGTATATTCTGCTTTTTTCCTTATTGTCAAGTGGCACAGCCACTTTAAATTCTTGATAATCATGTATTGTATCATTGAAGATATTGTTTTTCTTGGAAAATATATTTTCACAAGAAAATATCTGCTTTTTATTTTTGCATTCTTTTACTAACTGAATTGTTATGTTTTCATTGATGAATTTTGAAACAAAAAATCCGTGTAATAATAAGTTATTGGAATCTGATTTTAAATCCAATATTTTCAGGACACGATTATTTAAATTATCTATTTCGGTGTTTCCTATTTTTAATGTAATGTCATAGTTTTTTCGTGAAATCAAGGTCTTCTTGTCATTTTTTAAGTACAAGAGAAATGTTTTAACATTATCATTTAAAATATTGGATCTTGTTATGGTCTCTTGATTTATGTTGTCTGTTAATATCTTGGAGTAATGCCAAAAATCTACTTTTTCTTGTTGGGACAGTTTCTCATCATAAATGTTTAATATCTCATTTAAATTGTTTAACAATGATTCTTGTACTGTAACTGGTATATCTTGATTGTCCTGTTCGTATGAGTAAAAATCTAAAATGTTTACTTTATTTTTTAATAATTGAATCTTTTGAGAATTACTTATTTCTGTATTTAGTATTAACTTTTCGTTTTGTTGTAATAGGTAGATTATACTGTTTATAAATTCAATTTTGTTGTTTTCCATACTCATTTTACTCATTATGCCCCTTTAAAATCAGTTATTTAATATGATTTTTTAGTTTAATATTGATATAATATTTTTATTATCACTAAAAAAAAACTTGTTAATATTACATTTATAATTTGAATATATAAATTTGTTTTTTTTATAAATTAAAGTGATTAAAAGATACTTTTTTTTAATTGTTCTAATGCTGATAAAATAACAATTATTCACAATATTTAAAAAAATAGTAATAAATGTGTGGTTAAAGTTTTTTTTTTGAAAATATGTTATTGGAATGTAATGCTGTTTGAAAAAGCTGAAATGCTGGATAACTTTTATTTATTTGATCTTATCTTAACAATTTATGGGTGTTAGCTAACACTTTAAATACAATGAACATTTTATTCAAAGATTCTGTATAAACTTGAATATTTTGAAAAAATAGGCATGGTAAATTAATATTCTAAACTACAATGGCAATCGATTTAATATAAAACATTTTATTATATTTTTTTGCATATTTTAATACTTACTTTAATAATTTTTATGATTTAAATAATGAAATAACTAAAATTCATTGAATTTTAATAAAACTGATTATTTACTAAAAAATAATAGAAAAGAAAAACATAATATAATTATAAAAACAATTATGGAATAAAATATGAGAAATAGAGATATAATTAAGAAATCATTATTATTTCCTATAAAAAATTATAAGCATTTTATTGTTGTTTCAGTATTATTCCTGTTTCTTGAGTTATCACAGGAATTTTTATTATATCAGACATATGATCAATATACAATATATATGGCATTTTTTGTACATTTTATTTTGCCTTTGTTTATTGTTGGATTCAATTTGCAAATAATATTTCATATTATCTATCAAAACAGGGGACTTCCAAAGTTATCCATCAAAACATCAGTAAAGGAAGCAATAAAAGACAAGATTATCGATTCATATTACTTCGGACTAACCCTTCTGATTACTGCAATATTATCGATACCAACAGGCATATATCATAATATATATGATGTTTACTTCCATTTAACAGAGTTGATGGTGGAAGTAGAAGATGTAACTGTAATTGAAATAATGGGAGCCTTACCTGAGGTGTTGTTAGAAAACTATCTTAGCAGCATCACTATCAGTACAATCATATTTCTGGTCACGTTCATTATATTGTTTTCATTATGTTCTATAAGTAAAATTGATTTTGAAGTTAATCAGGTTTACAAACAAACATTTAATACAAAACGTATGATTAAAATAATAAAAAAGATAGGAATAATAAAATATTTAGGATTTTTATTTTTAATTATTGTACTGAGTATAATTCTGGCAAATATAATATATCATTTGGAGTTTGCTCCAATAGTAGGAAGTATACTTTCTGCAGGTCTTGAAGCGTTTTCATTGTTTTTCTTCATATATTCATTTGCTCTCTTGTATCCTGAGGATTTTCTTCCTACATAATACTTTTTTTTTAAAATTTATTTAGAGAAATACTGTTTTTATAATATTTTGATAGTAATATAATTAAAATTAAAAATTATCATAAAAAAAGGGTGGGATGGTCAGTCTCTTCCTTTTTTAAGAGATTTAACCATATCAATATTCTTTATTTTACTAGAAAATAAGAGATTCACAATTACTGAAATTCCAATTACGAATAGGAATGTTATACATATCATGCTAATAGAATAATTAATCGGATAATAAAAGGTATCCCCTGAAGTATCCATCATTATTCTCATCACATAATATCCTAAAGGCACACCGAATATAAATCCTATTATGGAAAGAACTATATTTTGTGTTAAAAACAACCTTCGGATATTCTTGGTTTTAAATCCTACAACTTTCAGTGTAGCTAAATCACGTTCAACTTCGGTAAAGGAAAGAATTCCTAAACTATACAACATTACCACTGATAATCCTATTGCAAATATCAGCAGTATAGCAATCAAAAGATTTGCTGATTCCATTAGTTCATCCCAACTGTTTTGTAATTGACTAAAGTCATTTATACTCTTTATTCCATCAATCTTATTTTCAACATGGTCTTTTGTTACTATCATGCTTGGGGTGAAATTATATCCGAGCTCTTCTAGTTTTTTAGGACTAAGGGTAATTCCTTGATTGGCTGGATCGGCATATATTTCGTCAACCGTTGTATTAACCCATTTTTCATCACCGTATATATGCCATTGGATAACATCTCCTTTTTCAACGTTTAAGAGTTCTGCAGATTTTTGAGTTAAGCTCACTCCATCCTCGGGTAACTTGAGCGGCTTCATTGTTTTATCAGTTGGCGTAATCAAATCTGTCGAGTTATAAGCCATTAAATTGCTGGTTTTTGTTATATTGTTTGCCTTGATTTCTATTTGTTCGTTCATTACTTGCGTTCCGTTGTATTTGGAAGTTATTTCGTTTATCTGTGAATCTGTTGCATTGTCATCTATTATTAATTGGGTTTCATAATGATTTATTTTACCGTATTGCCAGGTTTTAAGGTCGTTCATACCATCATTTAGTCCCATAGCTGAAATTAACAACAGTGTACATCCAATTATACTGATGATAGTTACCAATGAACGAATCTTGTTTCTTTTTATGTCTCTGTAATTCCATCTGCCATTAAAAGTTAACTTATTCCAGATGAAACTTTTTTCAATAATTCCTCTTGTTGAATTTTTAGGAGCTTTGGGTACTAATGTTGATGCTGGTGATTCCTTTGAAATGTTTTTTGCAGCCAAATAAGTGAATATTACTGACAGACAAATCATTATCAATGCTACATATATGAATGACATTGAATATCCGGATTTCCAGACAGGCAATGTATAAAACGCACTCATTGATGGGAAAAATAAATAAGGAACAGTATTAGGTCCAATTATTAATCCTAAAACACATCCAATAAGTGTTAAATAAAATCCATATGAAATATAATGTAATGTGATTTTTTTATCAGAGAAACCCAATGCCTTTAATGTTCCTATTTGTGAACGTTGATGACTGACTATTCTGGTCATGGTTGTAAGTAATGTTAATAGAGCAACCACCACAAATATTAATGGAAACATATTACCCATGGTATTATGCTGATCTATTTCTGATTGGAATTGTGCTACGCTTGGATGATCATCAAATGGTACTAAAAGATCATAATCGATTTTTTCATCTAACTTTGATTTGTAACCGTCATCATCCGTTTTTATTAATACAACATTATAAGGAACTTCCATATCCAATGCTTTATGGGATAAATAAGCAAATCCATGTAGTTTAAAATCAGGTATTAAGCTATCACCCTGTTGATAAACGTATTCTGGAGAATAACCTAATCCTTTGATTGTTTTTTCTATATTTGTTCCATTCATTTCCAGTTTTATCTTGTCATTAATCTTTAAATTATGAGCATCTGCAAAACGTTTATCAAGCCATATTCCATTTTCATCGTCAATGTTTATTTCTTTGCCTTCAATTGGATAGTATTTTGAAATGCTGTTGTTTTCGACAAAATGTAATGTCACAGTAGGATTGCCTGAAATGTCTGCCGTTGATTTTAATATTAATTGTCGTTCCATTTGATTTGTTGTTTCTATTTGATTTATTTTTTCGAGGGTAGTGTTGGTGATGTTATCTGAGTACACCCATATGTCTGCCATGTTCGTGTCTTCATAAAATTCATCTACTGTTTGCTGTATTCCTGCTACCTCTGAACCAACACCTGTGAATACCCATAATGTTAGAAATGACATTAGAAATATTGCTATGAATTGGGTTTTATGTTCATTCATGTCCCGTAACATCTTTTTAAATAACATAAAACTCACCATTCTATTTCATCAATAGTTTTTGGACATTTATTTTCAGTAATCTTTTCTATCTGTCCATTTTTTAGATGTATAACTTTATTTGCCAATTTGGATAATTCAATGTTATGTGTAACTATAATCACGGTGGTATCATTTTTTTCACATAGTTCCAGTAGTATTTTTATAATGTTATATCCTGTTTTTGAATCCAATGCACCTGTTGGTTCATCACACAGTAACATTGATGGCTGTTTGGCAAGAGCCCTTGCAATGGATACTCTCTGCTGTTCTCCACCCGATAATTCTGAAGGAAAGTTATTGGCATGTTCAAGTAATCCAACCTCTTTTAAATACTTCAGTCCATCTATTTTATTTTTGGATATGTCATTTATTAATTCTATATTTTCCAAAGCGTTTAGGTTAGGTATTAAATTGTAAAATTGGAATATGAATCCTATTTCTTCTGCTCTGTATTTTGTTAATTCTTTGTCGTTGAAATCGGAAATTGTTTGATTATTTACTGTTATTTCTCCACTTGTCACAGAGTCTAAACCGCCGAGTAAATTTAGCAATGTGGATTTTCCTGAACCAGATGGTCCTAATATCACTACAAATTCACCTTTATTTATAGTGAAATTAAGATTATCTGCTGCTTTAAGTATGTTTTTTCCTGTAACGTATTCTTTTGTTACGTTGTTAAATTTGATTATTTGTGACAAGTTTTTACCTCCACTGTTTTTAATAAAAAATTTATATTTTATATTATGTTTTTTGAAATATATAATTTTTAGGTTAACCTAAATTTAAAGATAGAAATCTTTGCATAAAATATTATTTATAAGTATTACTTATTTTTTCATTAAATTATTTTTACAGTAAATTTTTTTTCATGAGAACATGTTCATATGTTCTTATTTTCTTTTTATTGGATTGTCCAAGTTTTATTGATACTGTAGGGGGTAAAGTATTGTAAATATTAATTAATATCCATAATGATTTATTGATATTTAAAAAAAATTAATAATTGCTATGGGTATACTCCTTAGGGTTATATTAACTATTTATATTAATTTTTCTAAATTATTAATTAGAAAAACATTTATGATTAGGATTAAATAAAATTTATAATTTAATTAAAAATTCTTGATTTAAAAATTAATGTAATACTTTTATTTAGGAGGAAAAAAAATGCACATACCCGATGGATTAATATCCGATCCAATACAGTTGGGAATATATGCAATCTTGTATATTATATTAATGATTGTAATATTTAACAGATATCGAAAAAATCATACGGAAAAAAATATTCCGATAATAGCATTATTTGCTGCTGCAATATTAATAGTTCAATTAGTGGAAATTCCACTACCTGTACCAGCATGTGTACACATTTCACTTATTACCGTAATGGCATTATATGATCTTGATGCCTCAGCAATTGTTTATACTTTTGTAACAATAGCACAGGCATTCATGGGAGAAGGAGGAATAAGTACTATTGGGATGAACTTATTTAACCTAGCAATACTTGCACCATTTATAGCCTATTACTTATATCAATTTGTCAAAGGTTTCGACAAAAATCTTGCATTATTCATTTCAGGATTTGGAACAATTTCCTTACTTGGATTAATAGGAAGTATTGAATATACAATTGCAGGTGTATATCCGTTAACATTTGGATTAACAGTAATTACACCAATAGAAATGATTGTTGGAGTTATAGAAGGTTTGGTTACAATTGTAGTAATGAATGCACTTCATAAAATAAAACCAGAATTAACTCCCGAATTAAATGAATAGGTGATAATATGAAAGTTAAATCAATAGTAATAATAGCATTGATTATACTAGTATCATTATTAGCCCTTTCAAATGCTTTAAATGTATATGAAAATGGTAATATTACTTTGGAAGAACATCATCATGATGGTGAAGAACATTCTCATGAGTATGCTGGGGGTGAAGAACAATCACAAGAGCATGCTGAAGGTGAAGAACAATCACAAGAGCATGCTGAAGGTGAAGAACATACTCATGAAGAAAACAGTACACATTAAATGGAATGATACATTCATAACGCACCAGAAATATTAATAGAAAAAAATAATATTTCAACATTTTAATTTTTTTTT
>OCVV011308964.1_pt1 | contig 11258 bp, 8 predicted proteins | sample 1539721 | NCBI WGS metagenome assembly OCVV01 (sample SAMN02144230, study PRJEB22623) | gut metagenome | biome: sheep rumen | host: Ovis aries | place: New Zealand | reverse complement strand
TCTCAATACCATGAAACAGATATTGCTGATGTTTTGGATAAGCTTGAACCAGAAGAACAATCAAAACTTCATAAAATATTAGGTGATGAATTCTTCGGAGACGTTATCTTACATGCTGAAGATATCGGGGATGTCGTTGAAAACATGTCAGCTGAAGATGCAGCTGATATCATCGAACAAATGGATGCCGATGATGCAATTGATGTCTTAGAAGAACTAGATGATGATAAGCGTGAAGAAATCGTCAAATTGATGGACCAAGAAGCTGTAGAAGATATTAAGGCTATTGCTCAATATGATGAAGATGAGCTTGGTTCTAAAATGACTAATAACTTTATAACTATTTTAAATACTGATACAGTTACATCAGCTATGAAAAAAGTAATAGCTCAAGCCGCTGAAAATGATAATGTATCAACTATCTATGTTTTAGATAGTGATGATAAATTATATGGAGAATTAGAATTAAGAGATTTAATTATTGCAAGAAAAGATACAGATTTATCTAAAATAATTAAAACTAATTACCCATATTATCTTCCTACTGCTAAAGTTGATGATACACTACCTGAATTAAAAGAATATTCACTTGATTCATATCCTATAGTTGATGAAGAATTGCATTTAATAGGTGTAATTACACTTGAAGATATCGTTGAAGTATTAAATGAAGAATCAGGAGACGACTATGTTAAGTTAGCCGGTATCACTGAAGAAGAAGATATTGATGAATCAGTTGTAAAATCTGTTACAAAAAGAATTCCTTGGCTTGTTGTATTACTAGTATTAGGCTTAATACAATCAATCGCAATGAGTGGATTTGAGGCAGTTGTTGCAGCATTACCACTAATTATATTCTTCCAAACTCTAGTGCTTGATATGGCAGGTAACGCAGGTACACAGTCTCTTGCCGTTACAATTCGTCTTATTGCAACTCAAGAGGTTGAAAAAAGAAAGATATTTAAGGCAATATTTAAGGAAATAAGAGTAGGTATGACTAATGGCCTTATTTTAGCATCCTTATCATTTGGTGTTGTCTTATTATATTTATATTTGGCAAATAAGGGTATAAGACTTGATACAACATTTGAAATAGGCGATGCCCTTAAGGGTGCTGGAATTGTTGCTTTAGCTTTATTTACAGCAATGACACTATCATCATTTATTGGTACAATAATTCCAATTTTATTCTTAAAGATTAAAGTTGACCCAGCTGTTGCCTCAGGACCATTTATTACAACTATAAACGATGTTGTTGCAATGTTAATTTATTATGGACTTGCAGCATTATTATTTAGTATTTTTTAGGAGATTAAAATGAATAAAGAAGAATTTAAAGAACTACAAGATGAAACTGCATTTTATTTATATAATATTGAATCTTTACAAAAGAAATTATATATTACAGATTTAAAATACAATTATTATTTTTATGATTTATTAAAAGAAAAAATAGCAATTGAAAATGAAATCAATTGCATAAGAGGTATGATTGAAAATAAAAATCGTAATTTAAATTATAATGAATTTAAAAAAGCATTCATGAAGAAAATGAAAGAAAATGATGCTAATGTTGAGGCAAAACATAATCAAACACTAATTATGTTTGATGCAGTAACAAATATCTCAAAAGAAGAATCAGATAAAGTAGAAAACTATTTCAAAAACTTTGTTAGAACTCATCATCCTGTAGTTTTATATAATAAAAACAAAGAAGCTGCAATGAGCTATGATTTCGTTAAGAAAATGTATAGAGAAAATAATTATAACGGAATGGTTGAAGCATATAATTTGAATGAATCAACATTTAAAGCAGATCCAATATATCCAAATAGTTATAATGAAGTTGCACTTTTATATTATGAATTTAAGAAAAATGTAACTACTGGATTTATGAAAATAAATGAACATGAATATCCAAAGAATAAAGTAATGTTATTTGAAGATCCAAATGGTATCGAAAAAGAAACAGAACAATTAAAAAAAGACACTGAAAATTTACTAGCAATTTTAGCGCCTTTACAAAAAGATTATGAGAACTTATTCGGAGAAAAATTCTCATTTAATCTTGATTAAAATATAATTCATCTACGATTTTTAAGTAATTAAGTCTAGGTAAATATGCTTCTTTAATAAGATAGCATTCATCAATAAAAGTTTGGTAAGGGATAGATTTTCTATCCTTTTCTTTATTATCCCAATACTTTTTTACAACCTCAAAAGGCGTATAAAAGTATTCATTAGTATGAGAAAAGTAAACTATTAAAAAGCCAATTCCACCATGTTTAATAATCATTTCTAGATGTTTAATTTGGTGTGGATGAATATTAGCTAAAGGAAATGATGTTTTATTATGATTTTCTTTGGCTTCAAAATCAATATAACGTCCTTTATATATACCATTATAGTCAGTAGTAGATGGGGTTTTATAGTAGGCTTCAGTTATAACTGCCTTACTACGCATAGGGTAATCTACTTTAACTATTTGTACTGGAGTAGGCTTTTTATGAATTACTGCAATATCATTTACTAAATAATATTCATTAGTTTCATTAAGTGCGTCTTCTAAAGCCATACCTAAGTTAGCTTTTTTTATATTAATTTTCTTTTCTTTTTTAGATTTATCACTATTGTTATTATTTACTATATTATTATATGTAGTTTTTTTAATAGGAAAATTAAGTGCCATTTTATCACCACATATATTTTACCATAAAAATATATATCTTTTAAATATTAATAGATATAAATTACATTAAGTTTTTTAAAAAAATGGTAAACGCATTCATATAGAAATATAAATATGAAAGTTATATACTTATAATAAAGGGAATAAGGAGGAAAATGGTATGGCAAGAGTAAAAGTTGAATTTAAAGTAGTTGCAAAAAATGCAGACAAGTTATACTTAGTTGGTTCTTCAGATAATCTTGGAAATTGGAACGTTAGTAAGGCAGTAAAATTTGATTACTGTGACAAATGCCAAAAATTTAGCGCTTCAAAATTATTTGAAGAAGGAGAACTTGTAGAATTCAAAGTACTTAAAGACAAAACATTTGATGCAGTTGAAAAAGGATTTAATGGAGAAGAAGTCCAAAATCACTCTTTTGTAGCATCAAAGGGTTTAGTTATTGAATTTGAAGTAACAAATTTTGCAAACTAATTAAAGGCACGCAATGTGCCTTTATTTTTAATTTAATTGCTATTTTTTAAAAAGTCTTGTATAATGTTAGTGATAAATTTTCGATTACATTATATAAGACTTTTTAATTAAACTTTTTTTGTGTTTCCTAAAAATGATAGGAGTTGATATTCTTGAGTAAAATTAATTTTATATCACTTGGTGGCGTTCAAGAACTAGGTAAGAACCTTTATATCTTAGAAATAGATAATAAAGCATACATCCTAGATTGTGGATTAAAATATCCATCTAGTGACCTAAGAGGAATTGATTGTATCATAAATGATACATCATATATTGAAGAAAATATTAATAAATTTATTGGTATATTTTTAACTAATGCATCTAATACATCTTTAGGCGGAGTATCTTTCTTACTTAAAAACTTTCGTCTAAGGGTATATGGATCTAAATTTACATTATCAGTACTTAAAGCAATTCTTTTACAAGATGGTATACCTAATATTGAAGAATTACTTGTTGAAATAGATGTTAAAACACCACTTACTTTTTATGATACAACAATAAGACCATTTGAAGTTTCAAATAATATACCAGAATCATTTGGTTATTCATTTAAAACTAAGGATGGTTATATCATATACGCAAATGATTTTAACTTTGACCAAAATGCTAAAATCAATTATGCTTATATGTATAGAGAACTTGCAGTATTTGCAAAAGAAGGGGTAATGGCCTTAATTAGCTCATCTCAAGGTGCTTTAAGTGATAATTCAAGAGGTTCTATTTTAGAATTATCAATAAGACTTAAAAACATTATTGCATCAGCTAAAAAAAGAATTATTATATCAATTTATTCTAAAGATATATTAAGAATCCAACAAGTATGCAATATTGCCTTAGAATATAATAAAAAGATTGCAGTTATTGGTAAACGTGCTCAAAAGCTAATTAATACAGCATTTGATATGGAATATATCAATATTCCTGAAGAATCTTTAGTTAATTTAAGATATATTACTGAAGATAATGATAATGATATTTCTAATTTAGTAGTAATTGTACCTGGTGAACGTCACGAGGTATATCATATGCTAAATAGAATGGCAAAAGGTCATGATAGATTAATTAATCTTAAGCCTACTGATACAGTTATAATGCTAACAAATGCTGAAATTGGCACTGAAAAGATGGAAGCAAAGACACTTGATACTATCTATAGACAAACAAGTAACGTTAAAACATTCTCATCAAATTTACTTCCTGATGCTGTAGCAAATAGAGAAGAATTAAAACAAATGATTAATATCTTAAAGCCTAAATATATTATTCCTGTATCAGGTGAATATCGTCATCAATATTCATTACTTGAGGCAGCAAATTGTATATTTTTCCCAACTGATAGAGTGATTATTTCTGATAATGGGGATGTATTATCATTTGTTGATGGTAAATATCAAGGTGTTAAAGCAACAGTACCTTCAGGTGAGGTTTTAATCGATGGTAAGGCAATTGATGATGTTGCAGAAGTAGTATTAAAGGATAGAGAAATACTTGCTCAAGATGGCTTAGTTATAATATCAGCTAATATTAATCCTAGAACTAAACAACTCCTTTGTGGTCCTGAGGTAGTAACTCGTGGTTTTATTTTCATTAAAGATAATGAGGCTGTTATTAATAAAATAAAAGAAATATTTATTGATGTTACTAAAAATTATTTAAAAGCTAAATTTATAAATTGGAATGATTTTAAAGCTGATGTTAAAAATGAGGTTGCAAAATATATCTATAAAGAAATAAAAAGGAATCCAATAATTATTCCAGTTTTACTTTCAACTGAGGTAAATAATTAAAAAATGGGTTTGTGAAAATTGCTTCACAAACCCATTTTTTATTATTCAGCTTCTCTTTTGATTTTAGCAATATATTCTTTAATTGCACGCTCATATGAACCAGTATCTTTAGGGTGATAATATACCTTACCTAATAATTCATCAGGCATATATTGCTGTTTAACATAATCGTTTTTATAATCATGTGGATATTTATATTCGTATTTTCCACCCTTTAATTCTTTATTTAATATATGTGGTGGAATAGACATTGATTTCATATTATCTAAATCAGCAATAGCATTATCTATAGCTAGGTATGTTGAATTAGATTTAGGTGATAATGCAAGATCGCAGACAGCAAAAGATAAAGGAAGCCTTGCCTCAGGTAAGCCTAAGGCTTTAGCTGCTTCAACAGCCGCCCAAACACGTGGACCAATACTTGGATTACCAAGTCCTATATCTTCATAGGCTAAGCATAATAATCTACGTGATATAAACTCAATATCTTCAGTTAATAATAGTCTAGCTAAATAATGAAGTGCAGCATCAACATCACTACCACGAATAGATTTAATCATAGCTGATGTTACATCATAAAAATATTCTTTTTTCTCATCAATATTAAATGATTTAATACCAATTAAATCCATGGCATTAGCTAAATTAATGTCTTCAGGATCAAGCATATTTACTACTTCAAGCATATTAAGTGCGCTTCTTACCTCACAAGAAGAAGCATTTGCAATATAGCGTAAGATATCATCACTAATTGCTTTCATTTTTTCTTTTTCTATTACATTTTTAAGAAGTCTAGTTAAGTCATCTTCATTTATCTCTTTTAAGCGATAAATATGGCAACGACTTCTAATTGCTGGATTAATACTACGATATGGATTTTCGGTAGTGAGGCCAATAATTGTTAATTTTCCACTTTCAACAAATGGAAGTAAAAAATCTTGAGTATCCTTTTTCATCCTATGTATTTCATCAATAATACAGATAGTATTTGGATACATTATTGCTGCATCAGCTATATCTTTTAGTTTAGCTTTATTATCACTTGATGCGTTAAAAGAAAAACAAGATAGTGGAAAGTTAGACGCTATAACTTCAGCTATAGTAGTTTTACCACAACCTGCTGGTCCATATAAAATTAATGAAAATATCTTTTTTTGTTCAAGCATTTTTCTAATTACACCCTTAGGTCCAACTAAATGATCTTGACCAATTATTTCTTCAAATGTTTTAGGTCTTACTTTATATGCAAGAGGCATCATTTTAACACATCCATTCTAGTCTTTAATTTTATCATATAATCGTTATTTATTCAAAAAGCATTGTAAAATAATTTAAAAAAATAAAAAATTTACATAAAAATTTTAGTTTTAAGGCTTAAAACAAGCTAAATATATACCTTTTTACTTTTATAAAGTAAAATAATATGATATAATTTTTTATATTATTGAAAAAAATCTAATGAATCAGGTGATTATGATGGAATTAAAAAATTATATAGCTACAGTAAAGGACTTCCCAAAAGAAGGTATTATGTTTAGAGATGTTACGCCTCTAATTCAAGATAAAGACGCTTTTAAAGAAGCAATTGATTTACTTAGCGAATATGCAAAGAAAGTTGGAGCTAATGTTATTGCAGGACCTGAAGCAAGAGGTTTTGTTTTTGGTTCAGCTATTGCATATAAATTAGGTCTTGGTTTTGTAACTATTAGAAAACCAGGTAAATTACCTAGAAAAGTAATTTCTGAAGATTATGATTTAGAATATGGTAAAAATACTTTATGTGTACATGATGACGCCTTTAAAAAGGGAGATAAAGTATTAATCGTTGATGACTTACTTGCTACAGGTGGTACAGCTTTAGCATCTGCTAAGCTTGTAGAAAGATTAGGAGCCGAAGTAGCTGGTTTAGCATTTATCATCAATTTAAAGGATTTATGTGGATTAAAGATGTTAAAAGATTATAACACATATTATCTACTTGAATACGAAGGAGAATAGTTTAATCTTTTATTTAATTAGAAGTTTGAGGGATTTTTATGAATTATACGAAGTTAGAAGAACTTATGGAATTAGCTGGTAGCTATATCCATAAAGAAGAATCACTCAATTTAATAAGACAAGCTTATGAGTTTGCTGAAAAACATCATGAAGGTCAATTTAGAAAAAGTGGTGAAAAATATATTATTCACCCTTTAAATGTTGCCTGTATTTTAACAAGCATTAATACAGGACCTGCAACTATTTGTGCTGGTTTACTTCATGACTTAGTTGAAGATACAGATGTAACATTAGAAGAAATTGAAAAGCTATTTGGTAAGGATGTAGCTGAAATAGTGGATGGTGTTACAAAAGTAGGTCAATTAGAGTTTAACGATGTTGCTGAAAAACAAGCAACTAACCAACAGCATATGTTACTTGCTATGGCAAAAGATATTCGTGTTGTAATCGTTAAACTTGCTGATAGACTTCATAACATAAGAACACTTGGAGCTTTTAGTGGTTCAGCTGAAAAACAAAGAAGAATTGCTAAAGAAACACTTGATATTTATGCTCCACTTGCTCATAAACTCGGTATGTTCCGTATTAAAGCTGAGCTTGAAGATACAGCCTTAAAATATGTTGATAAAGAAAACTATAACAAAATAGCATCTCAAATTAAGAATAATAACTCAGCTCGTATGAGTAATGTTGATCATACTATTGCAGAGATTAGAGAAATCTTAGACGCTCAAGGTATAAAAGATTATCAAATTAAAGGTAGAATCAAAAATATCTATAGTATCTATAAAAAGATGATGACTCAAAATAAAGACTTTAAAGATATTTATGATATTTTAGCGATAAGAATTATCTTAAATACTGTTGGAGAGTGTTATCAAGTATTAGGTTTAATCCATGCAAAATATACACCTATTCCAAAAAGATTTAAAGATTATATCGCCGTACCTAAACCTAATATGTACCAGTCCCTACATACAACAGTAATTAGTGTTGATGGCTTTACATTTGAAGTACAGATTAGAACATATGAAATGGATAAGGTAGCCGAACTCGGTGTTGCGGCTCATTGGGCATATAAAGAAAACGTCGAATATTCAAAAGAAAAAGAGCAATTTGAAATTGCATCTAAATTAAAATGGTATGGTGAATTAATGCAATTCACTGAAGAAGAAAAAACTGAAAAAGCTAAAGACTATGTAGATGCAGTAAAAGAGGATATCTTAGGTTCAAATGTTTATGTATATACACCAACAGGTGAGGTTATAGACTTACCTAAAGGTGCAACGCCAATAGACTTTGCCTATAAGATTCATACAGGCTTAGGTAATAAGATGGTTGGTGCGATAGTAAATAACCATATCGTACCACTTAACTATGAGCTACAAAATGGTGATTTAATTTCTATTAAGACAAACAAAAACTCATTTGGTCCATCTGAAAACTGGCTAAAAATAGCTAAAACAGCTCATGCTAAGCATAAAATTAAGAGTTTCTTAAATAAGCAAAATAGAGATGTCTTAATTGCTCAAGGCAAGAGTATGATTGATGAAGAATTTAGAATTAACAAAGTCACTACATATGAATTTACTGATGATTTTGTTAAAGCTAATTTCACTAAGAATAACGTAAATACAGTTGATGAAATGTATTTAGAGGTTGCTAAATCAAATTTATCACCTAAAACTGTTTTAGCAAGATATACAGGTCAAAAAACTGTAAAAGACATTGATGAAATCTTAACAAAACAAATTGAAAGAAACCAAAGAGTATTTACAGCTACAAGTGAAACAGGTGTTGTTGTAGAGGGACTTCCAAATCCTCAAATCAAGCTTGGTTCATGCTGTACACCTATTCCAGGGGACGATATAATTGGTTATGTTACTAAAGGTAACGGTATTGTAGTACACCACGTAAATTGTAAGAATTTAAAAACTTTCCAAGAAGAAAGATTTATAAGCCTATATTGGGCACCAGACCCATCTAAAAAATATCAAGTAAGTATCAAAATAGAAGCATCAACTAATAATAGCTTACTAGTTGATATAATGAATACTGTTTCAGCAAGTAATATGCAAATACTTGCAATATCAGCAAATAACGGAGCAAATTTAGAAACAGTAGTTAAATTAAAAGTATTAACTCATAATCTAGATGAACTAGAAAAGATGATTGTTAACTTAAAGAAAATTAAAAATGTATTTAACATAGAAAGAGATAATCTATGAGAGCGGTAATCCAAAAAGTAACAAGTGCTTCATGCACAGTTGATAATAAGGTAGTATCATCTATTGATAAAGGCTATATGATACTTTTAGGATTTACTCATACTGATACTTTAGAACTTGTTGATAAATTTATTAAAAAGATTGTAAAGCTTCGTATCTTTGAAGATGAAAACATGAAATTAAATAAATCAATTATAGATGTTAATGGTAGTATCTTACTTATTTCCCAGTTCACATTATATGGGGATGTTTCTGATGGCAACCGTCCATCATTTACAGATGCCATGAAATATGATCTAGCAAGTAAGTTTTATGATATATTTTCTGATAGGCTAAACGTATTTGTTCCAACTAAAAAGGGCATATTTGGGGCAGATATGAAAATATCGCTAGTAAACGATGGTCCAGTAACTATAATAATGGATAGCGATAAAATATAGGGGGTAAACTATGAACTTTTATGAATTTGATGGAAATCAGTATGTTGAGTTAAACGACTTAGCATTAGCTTTTGCTAACAAGTATAAGCTTGCAATTAATAATGTATATGCAAACTATAAGTCTTTAATTAAATTTTTAAAAACTAAGACAAAGGATAAATTATTACTTGATAGAATCCGTAATGATTTAGCTTTTTCAAAAAGTAAAAATAGTGCAATTACATTTATTATATTTGAACTTCTAACTGAAAAAGCTGTATACATTAATGGTGTTAAATTATCATTTGAAGATTTTTGCTCAAATATGGCAAACTTAAGTGATGAAAAAGAACATGTATTATTATCATTTTTAGAAGATCAAGGATTAGAAAAGACTTATGCAAGAATGGAAGAATATGCATTCTTAAAGGATGACGCATCTTATTTAGATGCTCATTATAATAGCCCTGAAACAATTGCTTATTTAGTTAATTTTTATAAAGAAGATAGCGAAGAAGTTAAAGTAATGCTTGAAGATATCTTAAAAGGTAGCGAAAAATTCCGTAAATTTGCTCACCTATCTAAAGAATCATCATTTATTACTTATATTTCTCATAGCTATGGCTTTAAAGATGTATCAAGAAGTCTTAATTCCTTAAGCAAGGTATTTGCTATTGCAAAAATACTTGCTCAAAGTAAAGACTTTAATTATGATGAAATCTTATCAATCTTTGATGATACATTCTATTTATGGTTAATTAATAACTTAAAGAACTATAAATATAAAAAGAGCGAAGCTAAAGAAACTTATAAGCGTCTAAAAGCTTATAAGAAGGATTACGATAAATTAATGGAAAAAGCTAAAAAAGCTGGTCTTAATTCTTTAGTTAATAAAAAGAGTACTACTACATATTTTGATTTAGTTATGGATATGCATTCAAAACTATTCAATGAATATCTATATTTTGCCCAATTAAGTGTTAAAGGATTTATTATTGCTAAGGGTGAAAGCTATAAGCTTGATTTACCTTATATGTCTACATATATTGCTGAATCATATAGAGAAAACAGGATGCTTATACTTGCTAAAGAAAATGAAGAAGTCACAGAAAATAAAGAATTTAGCTTTGAAGATACATCAGGTGACCTACCTACAAGTGATATAGTTAAAAATACTGTTTCAGATAAAGAAAAGATTGATCTAGTTAAAAAGATTGAAAGAAGAAATAAAACTTTAGCTTTATTTGCTATTATTTTTGGTATTTTAGTATTAATCTTAGGTGTAGGATTACCTGTAGCCTTAGCATTTATGAATTTTGAATGGTTAACAAATATCGTTAAGCATAATTATAATTTTGATGAATTATATAAATTCATATTCTATGGTGGAATCGCATTTGTTATTGCATTTATAGCTGCTATATCACTTTCAGTAAGAAGTGCTAAAACAAGTGATAGATTAACTGATTTATTATTTATTAAGACTTGTAAAAATGAAAGTGAATCTCTTACTGTTTTACAAAAAGAAAGATTTGCAAAAATTGAAGGAAATGAAAAAGAATTAGAAAGAAGTCTTAAAGATTATCATAGGCCTCTATCTTTAACAGTTATATTCTTTAA
>OCVV011030976.1_pt1 | contig 11260 bp, 21 predicted proteins | sample 1539721 | NCBI WGS metagenome assembly OCVV01 (sample SAMN02144230, study PRJEB22623) | gut metagenome | biome: sheep rumen | host: Ovis aries | place: New Zealand | reverse complement strand
TGCCAAACTTCCCGCGCTTCATAGTAAAGGTAGTGCTAGTACCATCGAGCTTCTCAGTGGCCACCCAGTCACCGGAGTCTTCCAATATCCACGGCATGTTCTGCACACGTTCTTCGTCAGTCTTAGATACCCAAGACGGCCATCCATTCTTCTGATCCTTTTTCTTACCAAAGAAGAAAAACATAACTTTACGGCCCCATTCATGACGCATCATCCAACGCGCCCAAGGCTTTTTAAAGATGTCGGGATGCCGCTGAGCCATTTTCTTATACTTATCTACTGGGGCAGCCTTACGCTGATTATCTTCATCATCGGCATAAGTTACGTCAAGTTTCTTGGTCAGGAAACGAGATTCATTATCAGGATAATAACGTTCTTCGGTTTGATTGTTATAAATATACGGAATATTTTTTCCTTCGTCTATATACCAGTCCCAACCAAAATCAGACGGATGCATAAGCAAACCCTGAGAAATGGTTTTGCACATCTTCAAAGTCTTAACTTTGTAATTGCGCTTCTCAAGGAAAGCAAAACATTCCTTATCGGAAGGAACGCGAGAGTCAATCTCGAAATAAATAGCGGGATCGCCTACTTTAAATTGGCCCTTCTGCACAATTACACGCCAACCGCCGACAATCGCATGCTCTACACGGTCATAGCCAGGAATCGGTTCAATGCCGTCAATTAGAACTACGTATGCGAGTTCACGTTCTTGATCCTTATTCAGCATTTAAATCATCCTTTCTCTCTTTCTTACGGAATAATTATATCATAAATTTAGAAAATGTCAATTACTTTTTCTATGTTTAATCTGCCACTAGCCTAAAATTCACTGCTCATACTCTGTCTTCTTATATAGCCATTCTCCATTGCTTGTACGCCATACTCGATAAACTTTAATTTCATGGCCTAGACGCCCTCTTACAAATTTATCTGTAGAATCTGTTGTATGGTAAATATTATAGATTTCATCCATTAAATGATGCTCATAAATAACGTTTACAACTTTTGAATGAAGCCATTCGTTATAATTATAAAAATTTGCCATTTCTTACCTCACCACAAATCATCACATACGGTAGGATTTTTCTTTATTTTCGCGCGAATCTAGAATCTTTATTGCGGCGCTAGTAATCATTCTACATAAAAAAATTCGGTCCAACTTCCCACGTCAATTTTTATCATTCCAGTCTCTTCATCTTCCCATTGCCGCCGATAATAACTCTTAAAGGGTATAACTTTCTTCGGATCATAATTTTCGCCATATTTTTTCTTGGCAATATTATGTTTATTTTTATTACACTGAATAATAAATTGGTCAATCGCTTCTTCCACTTCATCCCAATTATTACAGTGGTCTTTAATTATCCTACGAACACCATCGGCATTCTCAAACCACAGTTTCATTAGTTGATTTCTCCTCTCGTATTAAACCATCATACGACAAGTCTAAGGGGACACTAATTTTATTATGACACTAAATACAATAAATATAGTGATGTTCATATATATCAGCGGGTGTATATCCAAGTAAAGCCCCGCACTCATCACAATGTGTTAATAATCCATTGTAATACTTACTAAGTAAAATCATTTAAACTTCCTTGCAATACCACACTACAGTCGCTTTATGATTTTCGTAGGGTGTATGCGCCTTAACTTTCATTTTTAAATTAATTTGCGATTTGACTGAAAAATTTTTTGCTCCAGTCTCCCACATATATATGTTGTTTTCATTATCCTTCATTACATATAAATGCTTTTCTCCATAATAAGAGTTTTTTGATGTTTTTTTAATTATAAATAAATTTTTTGTAAGCCATTCGCCAACGTTTCCCTGATATTCACCCATCGCGGCGGCATCGATGATTAAAGACCGAACCATGCTTTCAACTACATCATGCGGCCGCATATACACGTCATGATTACAAACCTGCGACCAATCTAAACGAATAGGGATGATATCGGCGGGAATGTTTTCAGGCAATTCAAAGCGCGAGGGTACATAATTTAAGAAAGTCAAATTATAACGTACCACATCTCGATGTTCGTCTGCCCACTCTTTAATATAATCCTGATCACCCTTAAAAATAGTAATATATCCATGTGTATCGAACCCAAATGCATGACAGGCATCAAAGTCCATAATATCTTTTATTGGGGCGTTCTCATTATGATACATACGAGCGTATTCCTGTTCAGTATACCAACGCACCTTTTTCGCGCCCGTTTTACTGAGCACATATACATACATACGCTTGTTTTCCATAAAAGGCTCGCCCTGCTGGGGCATTTTAGCATAAGTTTTTGCAACTGGCATCTATTTCTCTCCCCTTTCTATAAAAAATTATAGCATAATTTTTAAAAAAGTCAAATAGCAGAATGGAATCATTCTGCTACATAATCTTTATATTTATACCAAATTTCTTGTAAATATCCAGATTTGATAAGGGATTCTGGGGTAGAGGTAATAAGTGCCGTTGGGCAGCCAGACAGTATGTGATTATCAGCATATTCTAGATCTAGAAAAATCGTGTCCAGCATCAATTTATTCGCCGGGTGCATAGCGCAATGATCACGTTTACCTATCCACCAATCGTTTTCACTGCTAAAACTAAAATGTTCCCGATCGCCGCCTTGATAGGTAATTCCTGCAGCAATATAATCGCATACCAATTCTACAAAATCGTCTCGCGGCATTAGTAATGGAATACCGCCGCTATCAAAGTTATCCATGTAATATTCATAATGATGAGGATTGCGACCGCGATGATGTAACCACGCGCGCGAATACCCCTGCTCTTGTTTTGCCCGATTAATTGGAGAAGAAGTGCCGGTATAGTATCGCGCAGACTCTAAAAATTCTATTGGGCTGTACTTAGATAAATCATGTTTAATACCACGCCAAGTTAGGCCAGCTAAGCGACAATAATGTCTAACTAATTTTCGATGTTGCCGCACAGTTCGCCAATGTCCATAGCATTTACGAATTGTCAATCTCGGCTTCATTTTATACACTCCTAATAATATATTCAAAGGGTTGCTTTTCGATCCAGTTTTTATTGTACTTCGCTACCGGATAATATCCGTATTCATTATCTGCGACAAAAGCATTCTCTTGATGATAATCAAAATCTTCGTCGCGCATAAATTCAATATATTGTTCTTTAGTCATGTAATATTCTGGATATTCATGCACCCATGACTCCAACTTAAAACTATTTAAAAACATATCATTAATTTCGCTTGTAATAAGCTCGCCATCCATAGTAATAATTGGAATGTATAGGCCATGTTCGTTAATAGTTGCGGCGCCCGTAGCAATTTCGCCTGCGTGCCACTGTCCATTTTCCTTATAAAGTACCCGCTTACCCGCTTTAATGTCTAGTTCCATTTTATCTCCTCTTATAGAATATATTTAAGGTAATACTGCATGAGTTCTTTCTGAAAGTCCTCAATAAGCTGTAAACCTTTTTCTTGTACATTTGCTTTGAACTCATTAAGCTCAAATTCTTCTTTTTGTTTATTTAATAAATCAGCAATGGTGTCGCATTCCATGTTATAATAGTCTTCCAAAGCATCACTCTTGTCGCATTTAGCCTTATATGCTTGCTCATAAGCTTGCGGCGAAAGTTCAAGTAAGTGTGTGACATCGAGACTTTCTGTAAAGACATCCGCCGTACTACGTAGCCGCAAAGCGTGGGAAAGGCGTTTTCCTGCAGACATATTACGTTTAGTTAACTGATGCGTCATACCCGCAATCGCATATAACATATGACGATAATTACAATGAGCCATAAAGTTAAGGCAAGATTTATCTTCTAGATACTTTTTCACAATTCCTTCGTATGCGGGCTCATAATAACGATACTTACCTACAAAGTATTCGACGCTATTGGGAGAAGTTTTCTTAAGAAGATTAAGTGCAAAACGAATGTCTTTATACATACATTTACCATCTTCTACTTCAAACTCGCCATTCTTAGGTTCGCGCGCGAATGCTAAATCTTCGGCACTAGGAAAAATAAAGGTAAAAGTATCAATGTCGCTGTCTGCGCTATCTAATTTATAATTTTGCGATCCGATTAACACTGTAAAAACAGGCTCATATCCCCGCTCTTTCACTTTCATATGATGCGTATAAACATCAGTAAGAATATCCATTCTATCCCTCCTCTTCTTTATCTATTATATCAAAAAATAGGAAAAAAGTCAAGCATTAAATATGCTTGACTTAAAAAGAAGGTGAAAAAATGGGTGATTAGATCACGGAGAAAATGGCACGATAGCGATCACTTTCAAGCATTTCAAGCATCATTTCGACACCATCTTTTCCAGACAGTACTCCTTCAAGGGCACTCATTGAAAAGCCGCTACAATATGAGAAACCGGGGCCAATTGCAGGAATATTATTCTGACGCGAATCAAGATTCCAGAAAATCACACGCGGAGCAGAATAGCCTGCGGCTTTCCATTCACGCGCTTTGCGTTCAATCAATGTATCAATTTCTGAGCGCTCAATGGTAGTATAATTCCATGAGCGCGGTCGACTATTGTTCATCATGATGCAGTGGTCGAATTCCATGTCACTAAAAATATAAATTGTTTTTGGCATTTCTGCATCCGAGACATGATTACGTTTAGCAGTATTTAATAGTAGATCAAATACGGCTTCAATATTAGTATTCTGGCCCCAATCAGCGTTTTCAGCACGAATAAATTTATCGTAGATATCAACGCCTTCAAACTCTACCAGTGTAGGAGCGGAGCTAAAAGTAATAAAATGATTCTGAAAAGGACCACGCCCGCGCTCTGCGATATAAGCGCCCATAGAAATTGCGGCCTCTATTGGTAAACCATACATACTACCGCTTACATCGACAACAGCAATACCAGGTTCTTCGCGCCCGCCGTAATAATCTTTAAGATTATCCCAATACTTCTGCCAAGCCTGGCGCTCAGTAGCAGATGGGGTGCGCCAAGTTTCATAACTAAGAATCTGATGTGCAATTTCTACCGGGGTTAGTACGGAAGCATTAACTTTAGTATTCTTATTCGCCATAAATTCAGCGTATCGCGCACGAATCTCTTCACGGCGCATAAAGGCGCTTTTATAAAGGAGCCCGGCGCGGGCAGGAAGATGCTCGAATGCAATTTCATCCCAACGGTTCTGGCTCATAAGGGTTTCGACAAGATTACATGCCTTACGTCCCTCAGAAAGCATCTTACGGTATTCACGAGGGGTCATATTAAAAGCTTCACGTGTTTTGCGCGCGAAGCGCTTTGAATCCTTCGAGGAACAGTTTTCACTCTTTAGCCACTTATACACCAGATGGTCTTCATTCTGATTAATCACCTTATATAGATAATCAAACATTTCATTTTCACATGGCGTATTTTCTAGTACAAACAAGTCATCATAGCGTCCATACATGGCAACATATGGAATAAGATGAATTGCCTCTCGCTCATATTCCTGCGCGAGCCACTTATAGCAAACACGGAAGAAGCGTCGTTCGCCCGCGCCGCCGCGTGCGTCGCGCAGATAAAATAGACACTTTAGTGCAAGAGTTGCATCCTCTTCATATGCCGACTTAAACATAAGAATTACATCTTTGTCTGAGCGAGTACGCATAGAACCGCCCATAGCGAACATATCTAACACTTTGTTTAGAGTTGATTTATGAGTAATAGCAGAATTTTCTGTAAAAGTGTAATTACTTTCCTTTTTCATTGCATTCAAAAAATCATTCATGTTATTTATCTCCTTTTCATCTTAGTCTTTGTCAAGACAGCGGGATATAAGTATCTTCAAATGCGTATTTTGTCATTACAAAACTATGTGTATTATCTATCACAATATAATCATTAATTGAGGCACTATAACTATCATTATTATCATTTAACAAAAGAGACAAACGCCCATTCTCCATGATACGTCCATATTTATACTTCTCTTTTAAAAAATCTTTAATCTCATTAATATTCATACCATTATAAACAATTGCATCAATAGTTTTTGGCTTCCGACAATATTGCATTTTAATTCTCCTTTTCATCTTGGTCGTTGTCACGACTGTAAGAGTATTTATAAAATGTGCATATCGAAAAGTTTATTAAGCATTTCTTATCTTCTAACATAACTATTATACCATAGATTTAGATAAAGTCAAATAATAGAAGTGTATGGATAAGTATCTTGCGGCTGAAGTGCTATCGGTAGACGCCCAATTTCTTCCCAACGCTGACGAATATCTGTGATTACTTCGTCAATATGCACTGGTGTGCAATTATGAGCATCCATGCCTACATCGTACATGAAAGGATTACGTGGATCGATCCAAGGTTTCCTAGAATGTACATGCCCATGAAGGCTTAATACATGTTCGCTGAAATGCTTTTGGTCATAATTGCTCGTAAGCGTGGGGTAATGGCTCATATAGATAGAAAGTTTATTATATTTAAACTGATGAGCATATCCTAGTGCAATCACATTAGGAAGCGAGCCAAGAAGCTTTTTACGTATATCACTATCGTGGTTGCCCCAGGTAATACTAATCTGCCCATTTAGTCGCTTAAAACATGCAAGGCCATGTGCGCTATCATTGAGCATAACGTCTCCAAGGTGTATTACCATGTCCTCTGGCTTAACCACTTTATTCCAATTTTCAATAATAGCTTCATCCATTTCTTCTACAGAAGAAAAACCTCTGGGTTTCCAAAGGAACTCGGGCTGATGCCCAAAGTGGGTGTCACTAGTTACGAATATCTCACTCATAGGTGATTGTCTCCTTTACACACAGCAAATATCTACTATACGTTTATCTTCCTTCATATCGGGCATACGAAAATTATTATACATCGTTTGAATCGCAGTTTTTGGTACACGTGCACGTCCTGTACGCGCTTCGTTATGCTTTAAACAAGTCTTTAAATTAGTTTTAAATACAATATACATGATAGAATAATTACTAGTGTAGTTATCAATAGCATTGATAAGCTTTTTGCGCGAGCACTCATTTAAATGAGTCGCGTCAGCAATTACATCTTTGCCGTTTCTAAGCCCTTCAACGATGGTAGATACGAAATTTTTAAAAGTTTCTTTTTCATGCGCAAAGTACTCATCGGCATCTTTCATCATAGAAAAACGAATGGTGTCACGAGACACATAAGTAATTTCAGGATGCTCCTTAATAAATTCTTTCGCCCAGGTAGTTTTACCACTTCCGCTTGGTCCGCACAAAACATAAAGTAACGGCATTCTATCCTCTCCTTTCATACATTAATTATACTCTAATTTTCGATAAAAGTCAAATAAAAAAAGTGGGACAGCAAATGCTGTCCCGAAGTAAACTTGCCAGTCTTAAGGGGCGACTTTTGCTTAAAGCATTATCCCACTGGCGCCGTGCGGTGGCGATTTTAGGTGCCGCCGCCATCACACCTATGATGCACAGTCGTTATTATACAGAGTGACTGGTACCTCTGAGGCCGATTTAACGAGCATGGCCGCGTACTCGAAGTGCCTAGCGTTTCAGGCTCTTTTAGGGTATTGTGACCTGCGCCCCTGCATTTATCAGGTGTACTTTAAATAGTAGTCACGTCCTTATTTACTACCCGCAGGAGTGATAATACCCATTCACGCATGACCGTTAGAGCCATAGGTCATAGGACTCACCTTGTATCTGGGTAAGCATTTCAGCTCCATGTCAGTACAAGGGATGGTTACATATTTTTAACCCGCCTATTCCCATCCGGCGGTTATGGCTTAATTGCATTAAGAACGTTTTCCAGATCCTGCTGGGTTAGTACGTTCGTTGCATCCATTTCAGTTAGATAAATATCAGCGATATCATGGTATACGTCTGTAAGATACTTTAGCGCGGTAGCATAATCTGCAGCATGGACTACGCCGCCTTCCTCCGTTAGCTCATAGCTGTCTTCCACATAATTAATACGATACATATAGAACATAATCTATCCTCACTTTCTATTCTTATGCTTACGATAATCAATACGATTTACACGCACGTCAGGTTGTTCTTGCCATACTCCACAACGAGTGACAATAAAATTATTAAAGTCAGACCAAAATTTCCATCCCATGTCTAGACCAGTATACCAGCTGGACCAAGTAATATCAGTTTTACGATCGTGCATAGTTATATAGGCGCGCATAATGCCACCGCTCCCATCCTCAAACTTTTCCATGTCTCTTTGCTCGATCGTAATATAAAATCGGCCCATCCAGAGTTCATCATTGCGGATAACTCTATTTACATAATGTTTATACTGATTAAACCAAAGCTTATGACGCCAAGTCTGTCTCGTTCTCAAGTTATAATCTCTCATTATGCCATCCCCTTTCTTATACTTCTATTATACCTAAATTTTAATAAAAGTCAAATATTAGGATGCCACTCTTCTATCGAGATGTTATGTGCCCGAAACCAATCTTGTACGGGCCAACGTTCACTACAAGGATTATCATATTTTTCAAAGAACATGAATGCAAAGTCAAAATCTTTATCGGTTGCCGCGTAATCATTACATATCTTTTCATGAAGCCGATATAGCGTTTGCATAAAATCATCAAAATTAATTGCATCTAGTTGTTTGCGGTATTCGCGCAAGAAAGCGCAATCATTTGGGTGTTTTGGGTTACATTTACCATTGCAGAGGCCGTCACAGGAATGTCCTGGCCGTAACGGTGGGCAATTAAGGCTAATTATGCCATTTTTATCAATACCACCGACTTTATACCATTTCGGCGACCAAATCGTAGTATTTAATGCGATTAAATTTGAAGGAAAGCGGCGCACTTGCGCCCAGTAAGATGTATACAGTTTCACTTATTTACCTACCTTTTTAAATTACGGGGTGTGCAGTAGCTCCATAGAGTATCAATCACACGTATCTCTGAGAGATTTCACAGACTTGCTCTGCAGCGAATGCACGGAGTTGTCCCCTCCGAGTGTTCTCCCTTTACGAGCTGTATTTTCTTCGCGCCGTTTAATGCTTGGCTACCCGTAACTCATTACATAGTAATACGTAGAGTAAAGCTTACACTAATTTCCTCTCCATTAAGGTTCTCATCGACAGAAACGAGATGAGCATCAATAGTACCGGCATCGTATAGTACCTTGTCATCCTTCATAATCTTAAGAGAAGTAATGGTTTCATTAGCAAGTGCATAGATATCATTACTAGTACTACGTACATAACAATATGCTTGACTAGTTATCTGCTCATTGCCCATTTCAAAATTAGTGTTACGATTGAAGCCGGTAAGTTCAGCCTCGAATGTGTTGTTTAGAATTAGTTTAATCATAAAAAGACCTCCTTTTTGATAATTGAGAATGCTGGGGTGGTTGGATTTGGACCAACGATGCAGGAGTCAAAGTCCTGTGCCTTGCCGCTTGGCTACACCCCATTGTTGATAATTAATGCAGGTAAGGATTTGCACCTTACATGTCCGCGCGTTCACCACCCAATTCTATCCGCGGACTGTGGCAAGCGTCTACCTATTCCGCCACTGCTCATATCGTTAAATGGCAATTTTACTTCTCAGTACACGCCCGAATAGCGTTCATAATAGCATCCTGTACAGTTTCAAACTTGCCTTTTTCCATAAAAGCCATAATTTCGTCAAAGTCTTTCCAATTAAATACAATATTGATAAGTTCTTCCTTCATTGTTCTTTGCTCCTTTCCTTTTCGTCAATCGGCAATTTGGCACCGTATTGATTCATTTAAAGTTGTGGCAAGCGTCTACCTATTCCGCCACTGCATTAGCGGCGCCAGCACGACTTGAACGTGCATATCCTTTTACAGATACCCTCGTCTTAGCAGGACGGGGCGTTACCATTCCGCCATAGCGCCATTTTAGATGTGCTGTTACGCCAAATTTCTTATCTATTGCCCATTCGCACATCATACTTATAGGACACATAATTGTAAGCCTATAATACATTTCGCGCAAACGGAGAAGAGAAAACTCCTTAGCTGATGGCTGCTTCTAAGCCTACAGTTCTAAATTTAGACTTCGGTAATTTTAAATTCAGTAGTGAAATATGTACCACAAAAATCACATCTTCCATGCCCAAATGATAGTTCAAATGTACCACCGCATTTCGGGCAGGTAATTGGATGTGCTTCAATTAATTTACATTGAAGCGCATATGTTTTTCCATCTGGCAATCGTACCCTGCTAATAAAACCGTCTACTTGTGTTCCGTCCTCTAATGTATACATATTTCCTCCAATAAGAAAACGCCGCGGAAGAGTTGTAGATACTACTCTACCTCTTTCAAATAGGGCTCTTCCACCATAAGGTTCCCAACGCGGCAATCTAGTAAGATCCCCGAGGGTATCTTCTATTCAAATAAAAACTAGGCCATATTAAAAATTATCATTTCTCATTTAATCTTGTTTGTAATTGCTGTAATGGCCTATAAATACTAGACAGCTTCATAATTAATTGCTCTACCAACTGAGCTACTTCTCCAATGGAGAAGATTGGATTTGAACCAATAACACATTACTTCTATGTAAGCAAACTGCTGTAACTGTCTATCTGTGTCGAAGACGTCAGATTTGAACTGCAATTGGGGCTCCCGAAGCTCCCGTGTTACCGGATTACACTACGTCCTCGATAAATGCGGCTTTCGCCGCGAGAAAGGAGATGCTCTTTTCTAAATCTTTTGCAACAAATTTTCAAATTGCCTTTTATGTAAATCTTATCTCACTTTCTATAATCATTATATCAGAAATTCTCTTCATTGTCAAGTATCTGATCTTCCATTTCTTCAATACGCCGTTCATCACGAATAGACCAATTTTTTCCACCGCTCCAAATCTGCTTATTTTTAGCGGTTTTCGCGCGGCAGAAAGGACAGGAACAATGCACTTTATTTTTGCTAAACTGGTGCAAATTATCATACCAATCCTGATTCAAACGATACACTTTTCGGCTAATTTCCCGTTTGCGAATTGCTTTCTTCCAGTCATTATGACGTTTTTCTGCACGATTCCGCATAAACATCAGCTCCGTTGTACATAATCGAAAAAGAAATCAAGAAATTCCTGGTCTTCTGCATAAAAGGCATCATATCCTTTTTCGCGCGTAAATTCACTCGTGCCTAGTAATATTAATTGAGTAAGCCGAAGGTCTGGATATTGACGCCATATTTCCGCTAACTTGGCGCAGCAAGACTCAATTCTTGAAATATCACGCATTTTGCTGCTCCTTTAACCATTTTTCA
>OCVV012883012.1_pt1 | contig 11262 bp, 9 predicted proteins | sample 1539721 | NCBI WGS metagenome assembly OCVV01 (sample SAMN02144230, study PRJEB22623) | gut metagenome | biome: sheep rumen | host: Ovis aries | place: New Zealand | reverse complement strand
TCAAATGATTCAGCACCTCGAAGCCACCGCCCAAGCCCTCTACCGCAAAACCTTCGTCGATAACATCGACAAAGAAAACCTCCCCGAAGGGTGGAGAATGGGAACATTAACAGACATTGCAACATATCTAAATGGAATGGCCTGCCAAAAATATGAGACAAATGATACTGATTATTTACCAGTTCTTAAAATTAGGGAATTATCACAAGGTCATTGTGATAATAACAGCGACCATGTTGAGGTTACTATTCCACAAGATTATGTTATAAACACAGGAGACGTTATTTTCTCTTGGTCGGCTACCTTATTTATAGATATATGGTGTAGTGGTAAATGCGCTTTGAATCAACATTTATTCAAGGTAACTTCATCAAAATATCCCAAATGGTTCTATTTCCTGTGGACACAGAACCATATAGCAGAATGGAAACGCTTAATTTCTGCTAAGGCAACGTCAATGGGACATATAAAACGCGAGGATTTAGAGATAGCGCAGATTATAATTCCTTCTGATAAGTGTTTGATGGAATTAAATGAAAAGATGAATCCTATTTTTGAAATGTATATATTAAAGAAACAAGAGAATTTGAAATTAACAGAATTACAGTCTTTGCTTTTGGCGAAGATGGGGCAATAAATAATAATTATTATGAACAACTATTATTTAAAAGATTTGAAAGAATTTAAGTGTGAGAAATTTGAATTAGCACTCAATGTAGAAGAAAGTCGTATTTCATCAAAAGAATTACGTTCTTACTTGCTGCAATTTGAAAAACTTGTTGATTCTATAAATCAAACACTAAATGATTACAATGATTTGGGGTATGATGCGATATCCATTGACGTTGTAGCCTTAGAACAAGGTAGTTTTAAAATACCATTAATATTCAAGAAGTATTTTAATTCAAAGAATTACGAGAAAATAATAAAAATAACAGAAAATTCGACTGCTGCAATAGTAATCGGTCATATTATTATTAGTTTATTAACGGGTAAACCATATAGTGATGTTGAGATGAATTATGATGCTCCCCGAACTTTAGAGGAAACATTTTTAAGAGATAGTAAAACTGCTAAAGCTGTAAAAAAAATAGCAGAATTAGCTATTTATAATGATAGTATTCATGACTTAAGTATTACTTATGAAGGTAATGAAGGAGAACAAAAAATTACAATCAGTAAAGAATCATTGCATAAAACAAAGGATGCTATGGATGAGGTCATTTTATTTAATGAAAGTCCTCACCATCTTAATCATGTGTACTTGAAAATAATATCACCAGCGAGGAAATATGATAACGATGATTTATGGACGTTTCGTTTTCATGGAAAATTGATTGATGCAATAATGTATGACCATGGTTTTCAGAGAGATTTTGATTATGGGAGGATTTATTTAAAGAAGGGAGATAAAATTATGGTAGATATGATTGTTGAAGGACATGGTAGGCATAAGATTTATAATATCATTAAAGTTTATTACCGTTGATTTATTGAAAATGATAAAACAAAAGAAATAATGTCGAAGCCTTACTTTAACGAACATACGCTGGATATGGCTATCATGGAACTGTTTGAGCAACAGGGCTACAGCCACGTGAATGGCGAGACGATACACAAGGAGCAGACAGACAGAAAGTGATGGAAATATTGAAGAAAATACTTTTGTTTTGGAAAACTGCGGATTTTATGCAAATTTTGCAAATAGAATGCTATAGGAATCGATATTTATCTGTATATTTGCAACGATAATAAATGCATAGGATATGATACAGGAATTGAAAATAAAGAATGTTCTCTCGTTTAAGGATGAAGTGACATTCAGTTTTGTTGCCTCAAACGACCAGTTTGCAGAAGAAAGTCAGGTGGTGAAGATAAACGATAGTACGCGATTGCTTCGCTTTGGCGTTCTGTATGGATATAATGCTTCTGGAAAATCAAATTTGCTCTATGCTTTTGATTTCCTACCTCACTTTTGGAGTCATAAGCCAGAAGGTATGGACGAGCCAACGGGGGTGGTTCCATTTAAACTTGATGCAGTTTCGCCGAATGAACCATCCTGCTTTGAACTGATATTCTTTGTTGGAGATGTTAAATATTGGTATCAGTTGGAGCTGGATCGGAATCAGGTCTATTTGGAAAAACTTTCGTATTACAAGAGTGCCCAGCCTACAATGCTGTTTGAAAGGAAACTGGTGGATGGACATTCGGAGGTGGAAATCAATCCGAAAGGTGATAAAATCAGTGCTTCAGCCAAAGAGTTAATTAATGGATTTTGCCTGAAAAATCTTTCTTTCTTTGTGGCTCGTAATCAGGTTAATGCCAGTTTGCCTCTGATTGATGCTGCAAAGAACTGGATGAAAGAGCAAACAATGCCTGCCGTATTTCCCTCAACCTATCTTACAGACTATGCTCAACGAAAAACAGCAGAGAACAAAGACTTGACCAAGTATCTTGTGAATTTCCTTCATGAGGCTGATTTCAACATCACAAATATATCGTCGGACATTGTAAATAGGCAGATATCAGACGAAGAAGTGAAATCTCGAATCTCTGATGAGAGTGTTCCAAAGGATGAAAAGGAGCGAATCAAGAAAGAAAAAACGATTTCACTTCTACATACCAGTTTTGAGCATACCGTTGAAAATGAAAACGGACAAGAGGCGTACCAAATGAATAGGGGGGATGAGTCAACAGGAACTTTGCGGACTTTTGGAATAGAAACTCTTTTGTATGAAGCGCTTGCCAGCAATGCTTTTTTGTCGATTGATGAGATAGAGACTTCACAGCATCCTACTTTGTTGGAAAAGATGCTATATGAATATTTGAAAACTCATTCAAGGTCTCAACTTCTTGTCACTACACATAATGACGGTTTGCTGGATTTGGTGGATGATCTCATCAGAAAAGATTCTGTGTGGTTTACAGAAAAGAACAAGGCTGGTGTGACCGAATTGTATAAACTCACGGATTTCAGAGGTGTGAATCGTCTGTCTTCTATCAGGGAGGCATATCGCAACAAACGTTTTGGGGCAACAATGAAGTGATGTGATGAAAGAAAGAGAATTAGCAGAGGACATCAAACAGCAACAATATTTTGAGGCTGTACCTGTACTTTCATCTGAAGAGGATGAGGGTACAAGGGAGATGGGACCGCTGTATCCGTTCCTTATCAGTGGAGGCACCAATACAGAACGCTATTACTTTACTCATATCAACGACATAACAGATTATAAGTTCAATATAAGACCAAAGTATTTTGCTGACGAGTCGAACTATACGGAAGCATTTCCCAAAAGAATTAAAGAAGTATTAGATGCCAATACAGATGCTAAAATATTTTGTGTGTTTGATTGGGATACCATATTTGGTGATGAGAACAAGGTGAAGAAGCATGAAGATTTTGAAGAACAATTCAAAAGGGAAATCTCAAATGGTAGTGTTACAATATGTCCAAGTATGCCATGCATTGAATATTGGTTTTTGTTACACTTCGAGGATTATACTGAACTCTTAAGGGACTACTCTGCTGTTTCGAATCGTTTAGCACCACATATTAAGGCTTGTTTCCCTGATTCATCAAAAAGTTTGAAAAAGTTGTTGAAAAAGAGGAAATATCTTGAGGATTCTACTTGGGTTAAGAATCTATGTTCTGATGGAAAGTTAGATACTGCTATCAAACGAGCAGAAGATAATATCAAGGCTGCAGAAGAAGCTGGGGACTTAGGGAACCACTCCTATTCGTATGTCTATAAGGTATTCAAATAATAAAGCATAACGCCTATGTCAACATTCTCAATATTCAACGAACACGGTTTGGAGATTGCCATCATGGAACTGTTTGAGCAACAGGGCTACAGCCACGTGAATGGCGAGACGATACACAAGGAGCAGACGGAGGTGCTGCTGCGTGATGACTTGCGGATGTATCTGATGGACAGATATGCCCAAGAGGGAATTACGCCCTTGGAGGTGGAGCGAGTCATTGCGAAACTGACGGCAGACAATGGTGCTCCACTCTATGAGCAGAATGCTCAGACGTATCGGCTAATGACGGAGGGCTTCGCCATCAAGAGAGAGGATGCCTCGCTGCCAGACTTGTTCGTTGAGGTGATAGACTTTAAGGATGTTGACAGAAATATCTTCAAGATTGTCAACCAACTGGAGATAAAAGGACTGGAACGACGTATTCCTGATGGTATCGTCTATGTGAATGGGTTGCCAGTGGTGGTGCTGGAATTCAAGAGTGCTGTGAAGGAAGATACCACCATCATGAATGCCTATACGCAGTTGACGGTGCGTTATCGTAGGGATATTCCAGAGTTGTTTCGCTATAACGCCTTTGTGGTGATTAGCGATGGGGTGAACAATAAATATGGTACGCTGTTCACGCCTTACGAATTCTTCTATGCCTGGCGTAAGGTGGAGCGGACGGACAAGGCAAACGACGGCATTGACTCCCTGCACACCATGATGGCAGGGCTGTTCCGACGGGAACGATTGTTGAGTGTGATAAAAGATTTCGTGTTCTTCCCTGACACCTCGAAGAGTGAACGGAAGATTGTCTGTCGCTATCCACAGTTCTTTGCCACGCATAGACTGTATGAGAACATCTTGGAGCACTCTCACATCAATTTGCATGGCGACGGTAAGGGAGGAACTTATTTCGGTGCCACGGGCTGTGGCAAGAGCCTCACGATGCTGTTCCTTACCCGTATGCTGATGCGCAGCCGTCATCTGGCAAGTCCTACCATCGTACTGATTACAGACCGCACAGACCTGGACGACCAGCTTTCGGCGCAGTTCGTGAATGCCAAGCAGTTTATTGGCGACGAGACGGTGATGAACGTAGAGACACGAGAAGAGTTGGGCAGGAAGTTGAGAGGACGAAAGAGTGGCGGCGTGTTCCTGACGACCATACAGAAGTTCAGCGTGGATGTCAACCTGTTGTCTGACCGTGCCAACATCATCTGCATCTCCGACGAAGCCCACCGTTCGCAGACGAATGTGGAACAAAATGTGACTATTACAGACAAGGGAGTGAAGCGTAGTTATGGCTTTGCCAAGTATTTGCATGACTCATTGCCTAATGCTACCTACGTGGGCTTCACGGGAACACCGATTGATGCCACGATAGATGTGTTTGGCGATGTTGTGGATTCCTACACCATGACAGAGTCGGTGGCAGATGGCATCACTCGTCGTATTGTCTATGAAGGACGAGCTGCCAAAGTGTTTGCTGACCACAAGCAACTGGAGGCGATAGAGGCTTACTATAAGCAGTGTGCCGAACAGGGAGCCAATGAATACCAGATAGAGGAAAGCAAGAAGGCGGTGACACAGATGAACAGGATTCTGGGGGACCCGAAGCGATTGGCTGTGCTGGCACAAGACTTCATTGAGCACTATGAGAAGCGAATTGAGGAAGGTAGCACCGTTTGCGGTAAGGCAATGTTTGTATGCTCCAGTCGCGAAATAGCTTACGATCTTTACAAGCAAATTGTTGCCCTGCGTCCTGAATGGGAAGAGAAGATGGGTTCAGAGGACCAGACACCTGTGGAGCGCATCCGATTGGTGATGACTCGTGAGAAAGATGATGCTCCTAAACTGCGCGAACTGATTGGCTCGGATGAAGACCGCAAGGCGCTTGATGTGCTGTTTAAGAATCCTGCCTCGAACTTCAAGATTGCTATTGTCGTGTCGATGTGGATAACGGGCTTTGATGTGCCTTGTCTCGACACGATGTATATTGACAAGCCTTTGCAAAAGCACACATTAGTACAGACCATTTCGAGGGTGAACCGTGTGTATGAGGGTAAGGACAAAGGACTGGTGGTTGACTACATCGGTATCAAGAGCAATATGAACAATGCCTTGAAACAGTATGCTGGCGGTGGCGATATGGGTGACAACGTGGAAACCATCGAGCAGAGCGTGACGATGGTAAAAGACGAGTTGGATATCCTACGAAGGATGTTCCACACCTTCGATTACAGCAAGTTTTCAACGGGAGCGCCTCTGGAACAGTTGGAATGCTTGAAACATGCGGCTGAGTTCGTACAGGCCACGGAGAAATCGCAAAACTTGTTTATGGGCCATGCCAAGAAACTGAAATCTGCCTTCAACCTCTGTTCCAATCATGAGGCTATCAGCGATAAAGACCGTGAGGATATCCACTTCTTTACGGGTGTACGTGCTATCATATACAAACTGACAAAGGGAGATGCACCCGATGCTTCACAGATGAATCGTAAGGTGAGCCAGATGATTGCCGAAGCCTTGCAGTCGGACGGAGTAGAAGAAGTGGCTCAGGTGAATGCGAACACAAAAGACCTGGACTTGCTGAGCGAGGACTACATGGCGAGGTTGGAGAAACTGAAGTTGCCTAATACAAAGGTGAAACTGATGGAGAAGCTGCTTCGGACAGTCATTACAGACTTCAAGAAAGTCAATAAAATGAAGGGTGTGGATTTCACCAAGCGCCTGAATGCGTTGGTACAACGGTATAATGACCGTAGCGACAATGCTGTGTTTGCCGAAGAGGTACTCAATGAGGTTGCCAAGCAGATGGCAGAGCTGTTGAGGGAGGTGAATAAAGAGAAGAAATCGTTCAAGGATTTGGGCATCACTTACGAGGAAAAGGCTTTCTATGATATTCTGAAAGAGATTGCCCATAAGTTCGGCTTTGAATATCCCGAAGATAAACTGCTGATGTTGGCTGCTGCTGTAAAGAAGATGGTGGATGATAAGTCGAAATATACCGACTGGGCCAATCGTTCTGACATCAAAGCAGAGCTACAGATGGACTTGATTCTGATATTGGCAGAGCATGGTTATCCTCCTGTTCCGCAAGACGAAGTGTTCAAGGAAATCTTTGAACAAGCTGAGAACTTTAAGAAATATGAACAAACAGATGAAGAAGAGACAACAATCGTCTCCATGTATCCTCACATAGAGGAGGAAGAAGGAATGATGATGGCTGCAGAAGACATCTTCATCTATGGAAGTATTCCTGTTGATTTGCCTAATACGAGCCGCAAAGAGTTGACCAATGGCGATTTGGATTTGGTTCTGATGTACGCCATTGGTAGTGGTGCTCGAAAGAAGACGGAGGCTGCTGGAAAAATCGCATTGGGTATAAAAGAAGATATGCTGAAGGACGAGCAGATGGCTGCATATAAGAGTATCAAATATTTGTTGTTCCATTATTGGAGTAATCCGAAGGCTTATATGCTGGTCAAAGAACCTGTATTAGTTGATAAGAATGATGTTCCGGCTGGCTATTTGATTCGAATGGAAAAAGATGCAGTTAAATTCTTGTTGCTGGACTATAATCCACAACAATCTACTGATTTGGGTGTCATCAATATCTTGAAGACTCAGCGAAGAGGTGAAATCAGATACCTACCATTTGTAACCACATTAGATAGTATTGTAGAAGAATAGAATTGTTCTCATAGGAAATGGCTTTGACTTGGCTCATGGCCTTAAAACCTGCAATAGAGTTTTTATAGACTGATATTTGGATTGCAGACTGCATGGTATTGAGTTAGAGCATAATGCCATATCCACAGAAATGTTGTGAAGTATTAGAAAATTGCCGAATAGTGGTTATGATGATAAGTATTTGTTTTCAAATCAAAAATCCGCTTCCCCCTTGTTCTCCCCTTATTCCTGCAAAAAGAAAAAGAGGTCGTGTCTGTTATTTTTGACACGAACTCTAAGCAATAATGATATCTATGCATAAATGATGTTTCCTTCGCTTGTCAGCAGGAATGCTCTGCGACAATCCAAACAAGCATATTGATCAGTGATGACTGGCTCCGATTCCTGTTGGGTATGCCCAAAGACTTGATAGACATTGGGCAATCGTTCCCTCATGTTCTGATGATCCGTTTCATCAGTCCATACGGGTGAGGGGTATCGTGCATAGCCCCAGCGCGATGCAGACACATCCATCAAGCCATTGATAACAAAATCATGGAAGCCTTCTTCATTGCTCAATTTGTCATTGAGAGATGAGCAGATATCATCCAAATCATAAGCGTTCACCTCGGGCATCCTATACCTTAGCCAATCGATATCTACACCAGCATGAGTAAAGAGGAAATCCTTCTCTGCGGTCCTTACCGTCATCGCTAGTTTGAACAAGGACATATTCTTACTGAAGATTTGATGAATCTTCTCATAGTTCTCTTTGTCTTTGCGACTGCTGTTCATTTCCTTGTCGAAGTAATGGATGTCGTGATTACCCAAAAGTAAGGTTACCCTTTCCATGTTGGCTTTCTTGAAGTCAAGGATTTCCTTGAAATTCGCAAGCGCCTCACTTGGCAGGATGTCCTCGTAATATGTATATGGGTCCAGATAGTCTCCAAGAAAAATCACTGGCAAGTTAGGATAATTCCTTGTGGCTGATATCCAAAACATACGACCATGTATGTCTGGGATTATCAATAAAATCGGTTTGTTGTCTTTTTGTTTCATGTTCTTAATTTTTTATAATTCAATGTATTTTCCTGCATCAAAATCATTTGTTAGATGCTCTTCCTGGAAGACATACCCCAATTGATTGCTGATGACTTTGGTTTTGCCAATGGTAGCATCTATATTGGTATGGGAATGACCATATATCCATACATCAATACGGCTGTTGACTATTAAATCGCCCAGTTCCGTAGCGAAGGCACTGTTGGTGAGCGAGTCCTGATGCTGTGGTGCCACCACCTGCCGTGTCGGCAAATGGTGGGTAACCACAACGATTTTTTCAGCCGTACTCTCTGCCACGCTTTTCTTGATAAAGTCCAAACAGAACTGGTGCGGTTGGTTATACTCATTCACCTGGATGAGCTTTCCTTTGTATTTAGTCTGATGGAAATCATTCAACCCTTTCCACACGAAATACTCATCTTGTGCCGGAATGTTTGACCACAAAGTACTCAGGACGAAATCAGTGTTGTCAATCCGAACTACCTGGTTCTGATAGATACCCACATTGTCTTTGAACATCCATTTCCATTGCAATCCACGCTCCATCACATCGCAAAACTGGTAATACTCATGGTTGCCTGGGACTAACAGCACCTGACGGTAGTTTGCCGATGCCCACTTCCAGAACTTACTGAGCGGAGCAACCGTATTGTTCAGATAGAACGTATCACCTGCCAGCACAAGCACTTCACCTGTAACTGGAAACTCATTATGCTTTATGTACCTGCTGTTCTCTGCGAACTCCATATGCAGGTCACTCATGTATTGTATCTTCATTGTTCTTTTGTTTTTAATCAACCATAATAGAAAACCACACGTATCATGTCAGAGCTATAATAGCTGTAAATTTCATGGATGATGAAATAGATCTTATTCAATTCTGACACAACGCTAAGATAGCCTTCCAAATAATCATCGTATGTTGCTCTTGGAGTCTGATAGAAACCGCCTTCTTCGATTTCTTCATTACCAATGTTCTCTTTCCTCATTGAGACCAGCATCTTCACAATCAATTGCATATTACGATCATGAAAGGCATCTGCGAGATTAGAATATATTTGTTCTCCGCACTTATCGACAAATGCTTCTAATTCTGCTAGTGAGAAACAATATCAGTAGACAGGAAGATTAAATCCTGCTATATATGCTCTTGCGTCATCACTCAACTCACCAGGTGAGATTGAATGGCTTATGTCATCCTTTGAGAAAAGCGAAGCTGATGAGTAAAAGCCGGACGATGCTCTTTGGAGAAAACATAACTGCTTCTTCAATTTTAATTCTCCGATGATTGTGTCTGGCTTACCATATGTATCCTCTTCGTGTTTATTCCATACAGGTAAAGCCTTCCATTTGTTGTCCTTGTCAAGGACCTCTATAAATCTATGTGCATATACTCCCATATCATTCTCTTTTTATAGATTTAACTTTTTGTTCTGTTCTTTTCTTTCATCAATTTGCTTGTCAATGAATCTCTTTACTAGCCCAAATGATACTGGTGTAAAGTCGTTGTTGTCCACCCCTACATCATATTGGGTTGGATATAGATACTGAAGCCTCTCTGCATCATTTCCTGTGTTATTCTTTCGGGTATGGACATGACCGAATAGCTGCCATACTTCCTTATATCCACCTTCAAAACAAAGGAAAGGATAGTGACAGAGGTATATTCTCTGCTTGCCCACTTCGATGTGCATCTGCATAGACACATGCTCAAAGCGGCTGATGAATCCTTGTCGGATATTTTTCAAATCGTGGTTACCCATGATTAGAAAGATCTTGCCATTCAGACGGTCGAGTATCTTTGTCCATTCAGCTGCGCCGCCTAGGCAGAAATCGCCCAAGTGGAAAACCATATCATCTTTACCTATCACGCTGTTCCAATTTGCTATCATCACCTCGTTCATCTGCTCTACGTCTTTGAACGGACGATTGCAAAACTTGATAATGTTCGCATGATTGAAGTGCGTATCTGATGTAAAGAACGTATGTTCTGCATTAAACTTGAAATCCATTTTCTTCTTTGTGTTATTCTCTCCTTGCCCCATCTGGAGCACGGAGAGAGTTTGTTAACTAATCGAGTATGTATGCCTGGCTCATATAGACCTTCTTCACCAACTCGGTGGAAAGCTTGTTCAACTCCTTGTTGAGCAATTTCTGTTCGCTCTTTTCGAGACAGCTATACTCGCCACCATGTTCCTTCAGAAAATCTTCGAGCACGTCCTTAGAGAACAGCCCCATAATCTTTCCGAAGTCTTTAGGCACATGTACCTCACCGATGTGGCTTACCACATTTGCCAGACGCTGTTCGGTGACGTATGCCTCCACTTCTGGAATGAGTGCCTTCAAAGCCTCGCTGTAGGGAACAGGTTCAGCAAAGAGCTTGCTGCGCTTCTTCACACTCTTCTTTTCGGCAAAGCGTTTGTTCTTGCTCTTGATGAGCACCCTGCTTCCATTTCTTAGGTACATGGGAACGACAGGTCTTATCACGATGCCTTCGCAGATGTTGTCTTCGATGGCAGGGAAGCCAAGCCATTCAGCAATCTTACTCTGGAAAGCGTTAGGGTATTTGAGACATTCACCGAGAGTGCCCTTGAACAGAGTCCTGGCATAGAAGAATCCGTGCTTATCGAAAAGCTCGTTCACCTCATCTACTGGCAGATACCTACCGCCATCGTCGTTGATGACATAGATATCAAAACCATAGAACTCATGTTCAGGAGTGTAGCATACACCCTTCTGGATGAGAGACAACTTACGGTTGGGCTGCACATCCTT
>OCVV011322110.1_pt1 | contig 11265 bp, 9 predicted proteins | sample 1539721 | NCBI WGS metagenome assembly OCVV01 (sample SAMN02144230, study PRJEB22623) | gut metagenome | biome: sheep rumen | host: Ovis aries | place: New Zealand | reverse complement strand
ATCCTGTGTTGAAGATGAAAAAAGACGATACAGTTATTCAGGCGGACTCTGTCGGATACATTTGCATAAAAATAATGGTTGTAATTCATTTTTTAATGTGATATTATGTCATTTAGTTTATGTGAAGAGGTGTGGTATGGACATTTTAAGAATTGTTCTCACAATTATTTATGTGATTGACTGTATTGGTCTTACGGTTGTTGTACTCATGCAGGAAGGTAAAGATGCCGGACTTGGCGCGATCGCCGGTGCGGCTGATACATACTGGGGACAGAATAAAGGCCGTTCTATGGAAGGCGGACTTGAGAAAGCTACTAAGGTTATGGTAGCTCTGTTCTTCATCCTCTCTATTGTCCTTGTCATGAAATTCATCAACTGACAGATGTATTGCATTTGCGAACTATGGCCCCTGCAGACATGCAGGGGTTTTTTCGTCTCAGCGGGCTGATCTGCATGTCGGATGAAATCATTTAGAACGGATATAAAGAATGAAAAGAAAACACAGGAAAGAATTTAAGAAATATCTCTCAGAGAGAGCGGCTTCCGCATCGAAGGCAGGGCACAAGAAAAGCGGCATAAAAGCAGCGAAAATGGGAGGCAGAAGAAACGGCGCCGAACAACTTGGTTCTGCACGGAATACGTACGCGGATAAGCAGCTGCCGAGAGTCATCGGAGTCTTCAGGCAGAATTCCAGGGGCTTCGGATTCGTGACTCCGAACGAGGAGACGGATACAGGCGGCGCAGAATCAAATGACATTTTTATCGCTTCGGACCGCACGCTCGATGCGGTGACCAGAGATACCGTGGAGGTCGTCGTACTGAACAGCGGTCTTGGCAGGAAGAACCGCGAAGGTAAGATTGTGCGCGTTGTGGAAAGAGGAACGACGGAGGTCGTCGGCACTTTCCGAAGGAAGCGTTTTGAGGGCTGGGTCATATCCGACGATATCGGATTTACGAGAATCGTCATTGTTGACCTGAAAAAGATAAAGGATGCCAGGAACGGCGATAAAGTCGTATGTAAGATCACTGACTACGGCTCCAGATGGGAGAACCCGAGGGGAGTCATAACCGAGATCCTCGGCCACGAGGACGAGGCGGGGGTCGATATTCTCTCCATAGCGAGGGCTATGGAACTGCCCATGGTCTTTCCGGAGCGTGTGCAGAACCAGGCAGATAAGGTCCCGGATCATGTCTTAGAGGGCGATTACGCAGGCAGAGAGGATCTACGCGAATGGCCTATGGTCACCATTGACGGGCCTGACGCGAAGGATCTGGATGATGCCGTCTCGCTCACGAAAGAAGGAGAGAATTACATTCTCGGTGTCCATATCGCGGATGTCTCCAACTATGTTCAGGAAAACTCCGCTCTTGACCGGGAAGCGCTGCGCAGGGGAACGTCCGTGTATCTGGCTGACCGGGTGATTCCTATGCTGCCCGAGCGCCTGTCAAACGGCATATGCTCGCTGAACGCAGGCTGTGACCGGCTTGCCATGTCCTGCATCATGACGCTGGACAAAAACGGCAAGGTAAAGGATCACCGTATCGTTGAGAGCGTGATTAGGGTCGATGAGCGCATGACCTATCCGGATGTCCGGGCGATCCTGGAGGATCACAACCAGGCGCTCACGGAAAAATACAGCGCGTTCGTCCCCATGTTCCGGGAAATGCATGAGCTCTCGCTGCTCATACGGGAGCGGCGCATGCGGCGCGGCGCTATCGACTTTGACTTCCCGGAGGCAAAGGTGATATTGGATGAGGAAGGAGTTCCGACCGAAATTGTCGCTGAGGAAGCTAATTGCGCAACCAGGATCATTGAGGACTTCATGCTCACTGCAAATGAGACCGTTGCCGAGCACTTCCACTCCGCCGAAATTCCATTTGTTTACCGCGTTCACGGGGATCCCGATCCGGAGAAGATCGAGAACGTGCTGGCATTTGTAAGAAAGCAGGGAGTCGACATTGAGAAGACGAAGCAGAAAATCACACCGAAGGAGATACAGAATACACTGAATGCGATAAAAGGCCAGCCATCGGAGCCGATGATCAGCAGGATCATTCTCCGCTCCATGCAGCAGGCCAGATATTCGACATCCTGTGACGGTCACTTCGGACTTGCCGCCAAGTACTACTGTCACTTTACGTCGCCGATCCGAAGGTATCCGGATCTTCAGATCCACCGCATTATTCACGACTGCATCAGAGGCAGGATGACCGAAGAGCGAAAGCGTCATTACAAGGACATTCTCGATGAGGCTGCAGACCAGAGCTCAATGACAGAGAGGAGAGCCGCCGAGGTCGAGAGGGAGACGGTCAAGCTCAAGAAGGCCCAGTACATGCTTATGCATGTCGGCGAGCCTTTTGAAGGTATTATTTCGTCCGTGACGAGCTGGGGCATGTATGTGGAGCTGCCGAACACTGTCGAGGGTCTTGTGAGAGTGTCTGACATGGAAGATGATTATTATATTTTCGATGATGTAAGGCAGGCAATGGTCGGCAGACTCTCCGGAAAAGTGTATCGTCTCGGAGACACAGTTCGTGTTATAATGGTGGGAGCGGACCTTAATCTGCGGACCATCGAATTTGGTATGGATCCCGGACCGGATAATTATCTATCTTATGAGGAATGATCATGGCAGAGAGAAACAGCATAAAAATGATTGCCAATAACAAGAAGGCATATCACGATTACTTCATACTTGAAAAATATGAGGCCGGCATTGAGCTGGCCGGCACCGAGGTAAAGTCGATACGTATGGGTCACTGCTCGATCAAGGAGGCCTATGTTGAAATCAAACAGGGCCAGATCTCGATTGTCGGAATGCATATCTCACCGTACGAGAAAGGGAATATTTTCAACAGAGATCCACTGCGCACACGCAAACTTCTCATGCATAAAAGTGAGATCAGGAAACTCGGCGAGAAGATCCGTGAGAAGGGCTTTACGCTGATGCCGCTCTCTGTCTACCTGAAAGGGAGCCTGGTGAAGGTCGAGATCGGCCTTGCCAAGGGTAAGAAGCTCTATGACAAGCGCGCGGATATACAGAAGAAGGACATGCTGCGAGAGGCGGAGAGAGACTTCAAGAGCAGATTCTGATGCATTTGCATGTGGACACGGGCCCTAAGAGCGGAGTTTGGTGTAAATGCATGCAGAACGGCGAATAGCAGTATACATTTTTCGGAGGTGACTGATTATGAAAAAGCGGATCGGTGTTGTTTTGGCATCGTTACTTGTCCTTATGGTGGCTGCATGCGGGAATAATAATCAGGTGGGTGAGGCAAGCCCTCCGGCCCAGACACCGGAAGCTGTCGTTGCGTCCCAGAATTCTTCCGGGGGTTCGGATTCCAAAGCGGAGACCGGCACTCTGGAGACAGATTCAGCGGACTCGAACGCGGCTTCGGAAGGCACTGAGGACGATTTCCAGAATCCAACTATGAATTTTGTCGGACCCTATGCCGCCGAAGGCGTGCAGATGGAAGTGTCCGCGTCGGGAAAGAGTGACGCGGAATTCAAAGTCACCTGGAGCATGGAGGATTCCGCAGCCAGTGTCTGGACCATGAGCGGTGAGCTGAATACTGACACATTCACGGTCGAGTACGATAACTGTGTGAAGACGGATTACGTATATAATGAAGATGGAAGCGTTATGTCCGAGACTTCAGTCTATAGTGACGGAACGGGCAGGATCATTTTCAATCCTCAGGACGGCACTCTTGTCTGGGAGGATGAGAAGGAGCACGTGGCAGACGCGCTTATCTTTGAGTATAGCTGGTGATGCGAGTAACAAGGTCACGGGGATATCTGAGGGGCATACACGAAAAGAGGTCTTTATGAAGAAAAATAAACTCCTGCTGCTGTTTATATCCATGTTTTTCGTACTGCTCATAGGACAGAATGTCCGCGCGGACACGAGAAAACTCATTATCATCGGTGATTCCAGGACCGAGGACATGCACCTCACGGTCGGAAATTCAGGATGTGTCTGGTCCTATGAAGTCGGACAGGGCATTATATGGATGAAGAAGACCGGGATTCCCGCAATTGAGAGTAAGATCGGGAATAATACGGCAGTTGTCATCCTCATGGGGGTGAACGACTGCGCGGATCTCTGGGTGACGGATGAATACTGCGAATATCTGAACAGCAAGGCTGCCGCCTGGGCAAAAAAAGGTGCCGCCACGTATTATTTTTCCATTACTCCGATTGTTGAGTCCGCCTACAAACCGAAAGATATTTCGAACGCAGACATTAAGGCCTGGAATAAGGCTATGAAGGCTGGGCTGTCCTCCAAAGTAAAGTATGTTGATATTTATTCCCAGATGCTCACCGGGATAGAGACCTATGACGGTCTTCACTACAGGGAATCATCGACCATCCAGTATTTCAATCTGATCAAGAGATTCGTCAACGGATTTGATGATATGACAGATAAGACCCATCCTTATTACACGCCTATTTACTGGGCGGTGCAGAGAGGAATCACCAAAGGTTATGTGGGGACAAACATTTTCGGTGTCAATGACGGATGTACCAGAAGCCAGGCTGTCATGTTCCTGTGGCGGCTGGCGGGCAAACCTGCACCGAAAACGGTAAAAAGGTCCCCGTTCTATGACATCTCGATGGATCATCCACACTATAGGGCAGTACTCTGGGCTTATCAGAAGGGAATCACAAAAGGGTATAGCGACGGGTCCTTCGGTGTGGACAGGACCTGTACGCGCGGCCAGATATGCACGTTTATATGGCGTTATTTGGGGCAGCCGAAGCCGAGTCTGTCGGGGAATCCATTTGCGGATACAATCACGGACGCTTACCGCAATGCGGTTCTGTGGGCCGCAGGTGCCGGCGTCACTAAAGGTTTTTCGGATGGGACCTTCCGCGACACTGCCACCTGTACAAGAGGACAGTGCATGACTTTCATCTACAGAATTCGAAATATGTGAGAGGCGGATCACTTAGAAAAAGGAGCGGTTTTGAGAAAATTCAGGTTACTACTAATTCTTGCGGCAATGATGCTGCTTTGCAGCCGACCGGTATATGCGGATGAGAGACAGATGGTCATCATCGGTGACTCCCGCACCGAGGACCTGCACGCCGCAGTCGGGGACGAGGGATGTATATGGGCCCACAAAGTCGGTGAGGGACTGTACTGGATGCGGGACGTAGCGGTGCCGGAGGTCGATGACTATATCGGCAGCAACTCCGCCGTTGTCATCCTGATGGGCGTCAACGATGCCGGTTACACGGGGACAGCGTATGATTACGTATCATACATAAACGCCAGAGCAGCGGAGTGGGCAGCGCGGGGAGCTGTGACCTATTATTTTTCCGTTTGTCCGATCAATGAGGATATCTACCGCGGAAATGATGTTACAAATGCTGATATCATTGCCTGGAACGATATCATGAGAAGCGGACTGTCCGCAGACGTAATTTATGTGGATGTTTATGATGACATTATGGAAGTCATGGATACTCCGGACGGAATGCATTATCAGAGGAGCACGTCCACAAGATGGTTCGAGCTTATCAAGGAGGCTGTGGCCGGCAATCCGGCGGATCCCGGAGTTCTGGTGATGCCGGAGCTCACCTATGACCGTGTCAATGTGTGGGTCGATACAAGGAACGGAAAGCTTCACTACGATGAAAACGGTGAGCTCGATATCGGTCTCACCGAAATCGATGGGGACTGGTATTATTTCAATAACTTCGGATATATGGTGACCGGGCTTGTCGACATGGAAGGGAAGATATCCATGTTCGGTGATGACGGTAAGCGCCTTAGCGGTCTCGTTGAAGAAGGCGGACGTCTTCGCTATTTCGATCAGGACGGAATAATGCAGACCGGCCTCGTTGAGGATCAGGGCATTTGGTACTATTTTGACAAGAACGGTATCGGCGCAAGCCAGACAGTCCAAAAAGACGGGAAGAGCTTTGCGTTCAAGGACGGAAAGATACAGACCGGACTTATCCTGGTGGACGGAAAGCTCTATTACTGCATGGATGACGGAGAAATCGTCACCGGCTGGAAGGAGATTGACGGAGATACATACTACTTTGAGAAGGACGGCGCGGTGCGGAGCGGATGGAAATCGCTTAAGTCCGGAGACGATAAAGGTCTATATTATTTTGACGAGAACGGAAAAATGGCGACCGGCTGGAAGACGATTGACGAAGAGACGTATCATTTCGATGAGGACGGCAGACAGAGCACCGGCTGGGTATCAGACGGTGACAAAAAATTCTATTACTCGGGAGATCCGATCGCCGTTAAGGTCAGAGGTCTTGCAAGTATCGACGGGGTGAACTACTATTTCGCCGATGACGGCGATCATGAGCTTCTGACCGGCTGGATCGATGGCAACGGAGGCCGGTATTACGCGTCAGAAGACGGAAGCCTTATGTCAGGTCTCCGCCTTGACATAGACAGTGACATTTACCTGTTCAGCCCGGACGGCATTCTCCTCTGGTCATGTACGAGAGAAATCGCTAATTTCATCGGGCTTATGATCGGCGGAGCACTTCTTGTCGCAGCTGTTATCATCGGCCTTGTCATAAAGGGAAAACATAAGAAATAAGTCCCGCGTGTGAGAACTGGGCGGGATTTTGGTCAGCGCAGACTGACAAAACCATAAAGGCTGCAGCATGAAAAGCGGTGCTGCCATAGTGTTTAAGCAGACGACATTTGCAAAGTCTCTGAATACTATGACAGCACCGCTGTGCGACAGTCTTTTAGTTTGCTATCTCATTGGGGGAAGCTCCCCTCCTCTGCGCGAGCGAGAAATAAATTTCCGATTTTACTCGATGATTTCGCCGTTGGACTCGCAGACCTTCTTATACCAGTAGAAGGAATCCTTGCGGCTGCGCGCAAAGTCTCCGCTGCCGTCATCATGCTTGTCGACATAGATGAAGCCGTATCTCTTTGCGTACTGACCTGTGCCTGCGGATACAAGGTCGATCGGACCCCATGTCGTGTAGCCGATCAGGTTGACCCCGTCCTTGACAGCTTCCTTCATAGCCTTGATATGCTCTCTGAAGTAGGAGATTCTGTACTCATCATGGATGGAGCCGTCCTCCTCGACCTTATCGAACGCGCCGAAGCCGTTCTCGACGACCATGAGCGGTGTGTTCGGATAACGGTTCTGAAGGAGATTCAGCGTGTAGCGGAGGCCGTCCGGATCGATCTGCCATCCCCAGTCGGAAGCTTTGAGGAACGGATTCTTCGCGCCGCCCATCATGTTGCCCTTGACCTGATCAACACCTTCCTGCACTGTCACGCAGTTGGACATATAGTAGGAGAATGTGTAGAAGTCGACGGTGCCTTCCTTAATGATCGCGAGATCTTCCGCATTGTCCATGAAGGATGTGTCAACGCCGAATTCCTCGAAATACTTTCTGGCGAAGTACGGATACTCACCGCGGACCTGCACGTCGCCGCAGAGATCGTTGCAGATTTCATCGCGTCTTTGGAACTCGAGCATATCCTTCGGGTTCGGTGTGAGCGGATACCAGGTGATGTGGCAGATCATGTTGCCGATCATGAAATCGGGATTGATCTTGTGGCCTTCAATGACTGTCCTGGCTGAAGCGACGAACTCATTGTGCAGAGCGTAGAATCTTCTCTGATTGTCCACTTTGAGCTCCGGCAGCATGCAGCGCTCGGTTCTGGCAAGGTCGGACTCGTCGCAGATGCCGAGACCGTAGAGTCCGCCCATGGTGGGCTCCATAAGAGCGATGTTGATTTCGTTGAACGTCAGCCAGTATTTTACTTTGTCCTTATATCTCTTGAAGCATGTAGTTGCGTACTTGACGAACAGGTCAATGACCTTTCTGTTCGAGAAGCCGCCGTACTTGGTGACGATCGCCCACGGAATCTCATAGTGGCAGAGTGTTACGAGCGGCTCGATGCCGTGCTTCTTGCACTCATCGAATACGGAGTCATAGAACGCAAGTCCTTCCTCGTTCGGCTCCTCATCATCGCCGTTCGGGAAAATGCGGCCCCAGTTGATTGACATGCGGTAGCACTTAAATCCCATCTCGCCGAAGAGCGCAATATCTTCTTTATAGTGATGATACAGGTCTACGGCCACATGTGACGGATAGAAAACGCCTTCCTCGATCTTCGGGCAGAATGTTCTCGGCGTATTTACGTCGCCGCCGAGCAGCATATCCGGGACAGACAGGCCTTTTCCACCTTCAAGATAGGCTCCTTCGCACTGATTTGCAGCGGTCGCACCGCCCCACAAGAATCCTTCTCTGAATACTGACATCATAGTCTCCTTTCTGTACAACAAACAGCGGGAAATTTCAGCTGTTATCTATTATAACACATAAATAAACATATGATAACTACCGATGTAAGCTTCTTATACAGAACATTCCAGTTCGTTCAGGGCAGCAAAGTATCCATCTTTGAGAGAAACATTGTCGGTCCCGCCCTGTGAATTTAATATAAACTTTGCATGAATCCGTATTGTATGGTAGGATAAATGATGTATGTTCAAAATTATTATTCCGGTCATTGGCTGAATGAGAGAGTGCTGTTAAGAATTAACTCGCGCAGATGACAGGAATCATCGGGAAACCGGAGGGCAGACATGGAAAAATTGAAAGTAATGGTCGTGGACGACGAAGCAAGGATGAGAAAACTTGTCCGTGATTTCCTTGAAAAGCAGGACTATCAGGTCATTGAGGCAGAAAACGGCGAGAAAGCTGTTGACATCTTCTTTGACGAGAAAGATATAGCACTTATTATTCTCGACGTAATGATGCCGAAGATGGACGGCTGGCAGGTAACGCGCGAGATACGGCAGTTTTCCAAGGTGCCGATCATCATGCTCACCGCGAGAGCGGACGAGAGAGATGAGCTTCTCGGATTTGAGCTCGGCGTCGATGAGTATATTTCCAAGCCGTTCAGCCCGAAAATCCTTGTCGCCCGCGTCAATGCGGTCCTTCGCCGCAGCGGAAAAGCTGCCGCGGAGGATGTCCTCGACGTGGCGGGTATCCGCGTCGACAAGGCCGCTCATCAGGTCACGATCGACGGCGAGCCGATCGAGCTCTCCTTCAAGGAATTCGAGCTCCTTCAGTATTTTGTCGAAAACAACGGCATAGCGCTGTCCCGCGAAAAGATACTGAACGCTGTATGGAATTATGACTACTTTGGAGACGCGCGGACGATCGACACTCACGTCAAGAAGCTTCGCAGCAAGATGGGGGCAAAGGGCGAGTATATCCGCACGATCTGGGGTATGGGCTATAAGTTCGATCCGAACGCGGAGAAGAAGTAAAACAGTAAGGCAGACGCACGCGCCATGGACCTGAGGGAGGACGTGCTATGAAGAACAGTATACGGGCACAGCTTCTGACCCTGTTCGTCGGGGTCATGTGCTTTACCCTGATCGTCGTAGGTCTGACCAATTATCTTTTTCTGGGAGATTTTTACAGATCCAGAAAGACAGCGGAAATTCTTAAGACCTATGAAATTCTTAATGATAAGGTAGAAAACGGCAGATACGATGATGACTCCGAAAAGAGCCTTGAGCAGGTCTCGGTGCAGCAGAACATGCAGATCATGGTCGCGACATCCGACCTGTCGGAGATTATTCTGGTCACGAGCCGGGATGAATTCGAGCTGGCAGCGAGGCTGTTCGGTTATTATTCCGGATTTTACCAGGATGACATGGAGATACTCAAGCAGACTGAGCATTACACGATCCAGGTCACGCAGGACAAGCGAATCGCCACCAATTACCTTGAAATATGGGGAAATCTGGAGGACGGTGAGTGGTTCCTTATCCGCTCGCCCCTTGAGAGTATTGAGAACGCGGCTCTGATCGCGAATATTTTCTATATCATTGTCGGTTTCATCACGACCATCATCGCTGTCATCGCGATCGTGCTGGTCTCAAAGCGGATCACCCGGCCGATTGTCCAGCTGTCCGAGCTTTCCCGCGAGATGACGAAACTCAATTTTGATGTCAAGTATACGGGTCACGCCAACAATGAGATCGACCAGCTGGGCGAGAACTTCAATGTCATGTCCGACCAGCTCGAGCAGACGATCAGCGAGCTGAAGTCTGCAAATGTCGAACTGCAGAAAGACAATGAGCGCAAGACCCAGATCGATGAGATGCGCAAGGAGTTTCTTAACAATGTGTCTCACGAGCTGAAGACACCGATCGCCCTGATCTCCGGTTATGCCGAAGGTCTGAAGGACAACATTGCTGAGGATAAGGAGAGCAGGGATTTCTACTGTGATGTCATTATCGATGAATCTTCGAAAATGAACAATATGGTCAGGAAGCTTCTTACCCTCAACCAGCTCGAGTTCGGAAATGACCAGGTGACCATGGAGCGCTTTGATATCACACAGCTGGTACAAGGCGTGATCTCCGGTATGCGGCTGCTCATTGAGGACAAGGGGGCTTCGATCACCATCAATACCGATGAGCCGGTCTATGTCTGGGGAGACGAGTTCAAGATCGAGGAAGTCGTCACCAATTATATGAGCAATGCTCTGAACCATATCGACTACGACAAAAAAATCGATGTCAGGATCTTAAGAGAAAACGGGCTTGTGCGGGTCTCCGTGTTCAACACGGGCAATCCCATTCCGGAGGACGATATAGACAGGATATGGGACAAATTCTATAAGGTGGACAAAGCGCGCACGCGGGAATACGGCGGCAGCGGAATCGGTCTGTCTATAGTAAAGGCTATAATGGAGAGCCACAATCAGCAGTGCGGCGTAAAGAATTATGAGGACGGCGTGCAGTTCTGGTTCACTCTCGAGGGCAAGTGATCAGGAAGCATCGGAAGCGGCAGGTGATAACAAAAAACAAAAGTCTTGCATGAGACTATAAAAAGGGTGAATATATGGTAGCAGTAATCGATTATGATGCGGGCAACGTAAAAAGTGTACTGAAAGCGTTCAAAGCTCTCGGTCAGGAGACAATTCTCACGAGGGATCCGGAGGTGATCCTCAGTGCGGATCATGTCGTCCTGCCGGGTGTCGGAAATTTCGGCGACGCCGCTTATAAGCTTCGCGCCTTTGGTCTTGAGGATGTAGTCCGCAAAGTTGCGGAGAGCGGCACGCCCTTCCTCGGGATCTGCGTCGGCCTGCAGCTTTTCTACGAGGGCAGTGCCGAGAGCCCGGAGGCAGAGGGGCTCGGTCTCTTTGAGGGCAGATGCCTGAGATTTGAAGAGAAGCCGGGATTCAAAGTTCCGCAGATCGGTTGGAACAGTCTTCATCTTGCGCACAGCGGAAG
>OCVV011278583.1_pt1 | contig 11265 bp, 9 predicted proteins | sample 1539721 | NCBI WGS metagenome assembly OCVV01 (sample SAMN02144230, study PRJEB22623) | gut metagenome | biome: sheep rumen | host: Ovis aries | place: New Zealand | reverse complement strand
GCGTTAATATACTAAAACATAATGTTGACAGAAAGGGGCTTTGGTGCTAGTATGGGTGGAGTTATCAGAGGTAGAGGTTGCGTGATTCATAAGTAGACTGACAGATGCGTGAGGCGCAGGAGAAGCAGCTTGAAAGGGGATCATGCCGAAAGGTTCGTCACCTCGGGACGGATACTTGGGCGTACAGACAATATCTGTGCGACTGTCATCAGTTTGATGGGGCGCTATCCGAAAGATAAGAGTATCTTCAGGTGCCGTTCCGTGTGTGAACGGCAATTTTTTTCGTTGCAGGGAGTTAAATATGGCAATTTTCAAAGGCGCGGGTGTAGCGATTGCGACACCATTTTATGCGGACGGTTCAGTAAATTATGATGAATTCGGCAGACTTATTGAGTTTCAGATCGCGAACGGCACAGATGCGATCATCGTGTGCGGGACCACGGGTGAGTCGGCAACACTCTCCGAGGAGGAGCACGTTGATGTTATCAAATACTGTATCGATAAAGTAGCGGGGCGTATACCTGTCATCGCGGGAACCGGCTCCAACAGTACAGAGACTGCAATCATGCTCTCCAGGGAAGCCGAGAAGGCCGGCGCTGACGCTGTCCTTGTAGTCACTCCGTACTACAATAAAGCGACACAGAAAGGTCTTATCGCGCACTATACACAAGTGGCAAATTCTATCACGATCCCGGTCATTATGTACAATGTCCCGAGCCGCACCGGCTGCAACATTCAGCCGGCGACAGCGGTATGGCTGTGTAAAAATGTCGAGAATATCGTGGCGATCAAGGACGCGACCGGCAATATCGGCCAGACGATCGAGATGATGTCCATGGCGGACGGATGCATTGACCTCTATTCGGGAAATGACGATCAGGTCCTTCCGATCCTGTCCTGCGGAGGACTCGGTGTCATCTCGGTGCTTTCCAATATTGCGCCGCAGGAGACGCATGATATGTGCCAGAAATTCTTCGACGGCGATATAGCCGGATCAAGGGAGATTCAGTATAAGGCGATCAAGCTTATAAACGCGCTCTTTATGGAAGTCAACCCGATCCCGGTAAAGACCGCTCTGAAATATATCGGCATTGAAGCCGGACCGATGCGCATGCCGCTCACAGAGATGGAGCCGGAGCACGCGGAAGTCTTAAAGAAGGAGATGGAGGCCTTTGGCCTGCTGAAATAAAGCAATACAAGGAGGAGGGAGGAGATTATGACCACATCTCAGGTGTTAATTATCCTTACTATTATTGTGTATCTCGGTGCGATGCTGTTTATCGGCGCGTACTTTAACAGGCGAGGAAGCGGCAGCAGCTCAGCTGATTTTTACATTGGCGGACGTTCGCTGGGACCGATTGTCACAGCCATGAGTGCAGAGGCATCGGACATGAGCAGTTATCTGCTGATGGGTCTCCCGGGTCTGGCTTATTTTGCCGGTGTTGCCGAAGTCAGCTGGACAGCAATAGGTCTCTCAATCGGCACATATCTGAACTTCCTGCTGGTCGCAAAGAGGCTTCGCCGCTATTCGGATGAAATCGGCGCATTCACGATCCCGGACTTCTTCTCCAGAAGATATAATGACAAGCGCCACATTCTCTCACTGATCGCAGCGCTTATCATCCTTGTTTTCTTCATTCCGTACACTGCCTCAGGTTTCAAGGCAGTAGGAACACTGTTCAACAGCCTTTTCGGAGTTGACTATCACGCCGCTATGATCTTCGGCGCAATCATCATCATAGCCTATACCGTCCTCGGCGGATTCCTTGCGGTATCCACAACAGACCTTGTACAGAGCATCTTTATGTCGATCGCCCTGATCATCGTCGTTTTCTTCGGTATCGAGAAAGCCGGCGGAATGGCGAACGTTACAGCCAACGCGAGCGCAATTCCCGGTTATCTCAATATATTCAAGGGATATGATGCTTCCACCGGGACTGCCGGTTCCTACGGATTCCTTCCGATCGTATCCACGCTTGCCTGGGGTCTCGGATATTTCGGTATGCCCCACATCCTTCTCAGGTTCATGGCAATCAGAAAAGAATCTGAGCTGACCATGTCCCGCAGAATCGCAAGTATCTGGGCAGTGCTCTCCATGGGCATCGCGATCTTTATCGGTCTCATCGGCTACAGCGTCTCTGTCGCCGGCGAGATTCCGATGCTGACAACAAGCTCCGATTCGGAGACGGTCATTATCAAGATGGCAAACCTTATGAGTACGCACGGTGTTCTGTTCGCGTTCGTCGCCGGTATCATTCTTGCCGGTATTCTTGCCGCGACCATGTCGACTGCCGACTCTCAGCTGCTTGCAGCCGCGTCCAGCGTGTCTCAGGACCTTCTTCATGACTTCATGGGGATCAAGCTGAACCGCAAGTCGTCTATGCGCGTGGCCAGAGGAACAGTTGCGGGCATTGCGATCATAGCGCTTTTCCTTGCCTGGAATCCGAACAGCTCGGTCTTTCGCGTAGTATCATTTGCATGGGCAGGCTTCGGCGCGACATTCGGACCGCAGATGCTGATCGCTCTGTTCTGGAAGCGCTCGACCCGCGCGGGCGCGATCGCGGGTATGACGGCAGGCGGAATCATGATCTTCGTGTGGAAGTTCCTGATCGCACCGCTCGGTGGCGCATTTGCGATTTATGAACTTCTTCCCGCATTTCTGATCGCTCTTGCTGCAAATGTGATCGTCAGCAATATGACTCCGGAACCCGAGAAGTCGGTCCAGATGACATTTGACCGTGTGACCAGAGATATTTAAACAATTCAGCGTTAATTTATTATGACAAATGAGTTATAATGGATTAACGCTCTTTTTGTCCCCAAAGGAGAAATACTGCGGTATCGGCAGGGAAGAGAGAAACAGTACAAGGAGGCCATCATGGCACAGATGAATGAGACCCCATCGGGGGAGCGCACCCATATAGCCTTTTTCGGAAAGAGAAATGCGGGCAAGTCCAGTCTGATGAACGCATTCACCGGACAGCAGATCGCCATAGTCTCTGACTACAAGGGGACGACCACGGACCCAGTGCAGAAAGCCATGGAGCTCCTGCCGCTCGGACCGGTCCTCGTAATTGATACGCCGGGACTTGATGATATCGGGGAACTCGGAGCGAAGCGCATCGAGGCTGCGGAGAGGATCCTTCGGAAAACGGATATTGCGCTTCTCATCGCGGACAACACCGGCACGGACGAGGAGCTGCGGGAACTGCGGGACCTGGCCAGTGTCCGGGGAATTCCCTACATTATTGTGCATAATAAATCAGATCTGCTCGAGAAAGTGCCGGAAGAGACAGAGCATGAGATCTGGGTCAGCGCGCTCACAGGCGCAAATATAACAAGACTCAAGGAAAAGACCGCAGCCCTCATAAAGGGCGCGGAGAACGAGAAGAAACTCATCAGGGACCTCCTCGTTCCGGGAGATGTATGCGTTCTTGTAGTGCCCATAGACAAAGCTGCCCCGAAAGGCAGGCTCATCCTGCCTCAGCAGCAGACGATCCGGGATGTCCTGGAAGGAGGCGCGTCGGCCCACATTTGCCGCGAGACAGAGCTTAAGGACACACTGGGTAAACTTGCCCGGGAGCCGAGGCTGGTCGTGACGGACAGCCAGGTGTTCGGTGCGGTGAGCCGGATCGTTCCGGCCGATGTCCCCCTCACGTCTTTTTCTATCCTCATGGCGAGATATAAGGGCGATCTCGGGACAGTCTGCCGCGGCGCATTCACCGTTGACAGCATAAAGGACGGCGACCGGATCCTTATTTCTGAGGGCTGCACGCATCACCGGCAGTGCGGGGATATAGGGACGGAGAAGCTGCCTGCCTGGATCAGAAAGCACACCGGAGCAAACCCGCAGTTCGAGTTCACCTCGGGCACCGAGTTCCCGAAGGATGTGACTCCTTACAGGATGGTCATTCACTGCGGAGGCTGCACGCTGCGCGAGAAGGAGATGAAGTGGAGAATCGGCACCTGTGTATCGCAGGGAGTCCCGATCACAAATTACGGGATCCTGATCGCCCACCTTAACGGTATCCTTGCGAGAGCGACGGAGATGTTCCCCGAAGTTTTGGTGCCGGAGGCGTGAAGCGCGGATTTTCGGACATATTCGCCTTCTCGATAATAAAATTTAAGAATTTGTACATAGAAATAACAAATATTGGCGGTAGAATAGTTTTTACACAGCGAATGACGCAGGGGCACGGCAAAGGCGCCTACGGGTGACACTGACCCGGACCCTGTGCTTTTATCCCGCGCGCGGGACATGTATTCGTAGATGGAGTGACAGGCATGGATCGTAAACAAATATATGCTGACCTCATGGAGAAGATCGAGCAGACCTTTACACCGACGGAGGAGGAGCTTGAAAAGCTGCATACGAGACTGGACAAATATGATGATACGGAGATCATGCATTTCCTGGAGAATTTTGCAACGTTCGGAGTGGAGGCTGTACTTGAGTGCCTGTTCGGCATTCAAGGGACCAAGGAGAACGAAGAGTAGTTTTTGACAGAGTCCTGCACGGATCCTAAAAGATCCGGTGCAGGATTTTTCATTTATACTAAAGCGGACAATCCGCTCTCGCTTAAAACTATAAATTTACACAAAAAGGACTTGTTCGTTTAAGGAAAATTGTCGAATTTGCAAAAATATCTGTTAAATACATGCGGTTACATGGTATCATAAAAGCAGTGCAGCATGTGCAGCCGAAAGAGTGCATGCGCAAAGCGTGACCAAATAAGAAAGGATAAAAAGAATGAAAAAAGTATTTGCAAGTGATTTTGATGGTACTCTTTATTTCTATAAGGCAGAAGTCAAGCTTCCGCCCGAAAATGTCGAAAAGATCAAGGAATATCAGGCAGCAGGCAACTATTTCGGTCTCTGCACGGGCAGACAGGTCGGCGGTCTCACACCGTTCATCGGCGGCCTCATTGAGCCGGATTTCTGGATCACATCCACAGGCTCCAACATTATTGACCGCGACATGAAGGAAATCCGCAAGCTGTTCGTGGACCGCGATGTCATCGATAAGATCGTCAAGGATGTGAAGCCGCGCGGCAACAGAATCTCTATCGATATCGACGGCGTGATCAACGTCTTTGAGGAGATGGACTATCCGGGTGAGTACAATGTCATCACAGGCATGGACGATGCTCCCGAGGGGATGGTCCACGGCGTCGGCATCCACTGCGAGACACTTGAGGAGGCAGCAGCCTTAACGAAGGAGCTCAATGACAAGTACGGCGATTATCTGAACGCGTTCCAGAACGTCATCGAAGTAGATATCGCTCCGAAGGGAACTTCCAAGGGTGAGGCAATTTCCGTCATCAGAAAGCATTTCGGCGACTGCCGCGTCTACGGCATCGGCGACTCCCTGAACGATCTCCCGCTGCTCCTTGCATCCGACGTCTCTTACACATTCCCGTATGCCCCGAAGGAAGTGCAGGAGAAGGTCACTAAGGTCGTCGACAATATCGTCGAGGCCCTTGACGACAGTATGAACGAAGTGATTTGATCATTGATAAAGACATCATAGTCATCTGTATAGACAGAAAACCCGGCCGCGCGGCCGGGTTTTCTGCTTTTTACATCCTGCGATCTCCGCTTCGCAGAGGATGCGGGATTAATTGGGGCATTTGCATTTTACTGCAGTTAGTGTATAATTTTTATGTATTTTCGTTGCGTCTCCGGTTTTACAGGGAGCTGCGATATGTTGCGGATATGTAACTGCACTATGAGGTAATATGGAAAAAAGAGATTTATTAGCCCTGCTCGGCCGGGTTGCGGACGGGAGTGTGCCGCCGGAAGAGGCGGCGCTCAAGTTCAGGGACGAGCCGTTCGAAGATCTCGGGTATGCCAAGGTGGATCACCACAGAGGAATCCGCCAGGGTGTGTCGGAGGTCATCTACGGGGCAGGAAAGACGAAAGAACAGATCGCGGGGATCATCGACGCGATGCTGTCGAGAGGCCAGAACAGAATTCTTCTCACACGCCTTGCGCCGGAAGCGTACGAGTATCTCTGTGGGAAGTACGATGTGAAATATGAAAAACTGAGCCGGGTCGGAATCGTCGGCGAGATGCCGGAGCCCGACGGTATCGGAAAGATCGTTGTTGCCACCGGAGGGACGAGCGATATACCTGTGGCCGAAGAAGCCGCGCTGACAGCCGAGATCCTGGGAAACGAAGTTGTTCGTCTCTATGATGTCGGGGTAGCGGGCATTCACAGGCTGCTTGCCCACAGAGAAGAGATCATGTCCGCGAAGGTCATTGTGGCCATCGCCGGAATGGAGGGGGCTCTGGCCTCGGTCATAGGTGGACTTGCTGACTGTCCTGTGATCGCGGTCCCCACATCGGTCGGCTACGGAGCCTCGTTCGGAGGCATTTCTGCGCTCCTCAGTATGCTCAACTCCTGCGCGAGCGGAGTTTCGGTCGTCAACATTGACAACGGTTTCGGTGCGGGTTATCAGGCGAGCCTGATCAACCATATTAAGTGAGTAATTAGAAAGATAGGAAGAATGAAGACTTTATATTTTGAATGCGGCATGGGAGCTGCGGGCGATATGCTCACGGCGGCCCTGTTGGAAATTGTTCCGGATAAAGAAAAATGTGTGCGGGAGCTGAACGCGATCGGTATTCCGGGCGTCAGATTCGAAGCTGCTCCGTGTGTCAGGTGCGGCATCACCGGCACCCACATGCATGTAAAAATCGACGGTGTCGAGGAGGCTGACCTCCTGAGCGACGCAGAGCACCATCATGACCACGACCACGATCATGAACACCATCATGACCACGACCACGATCATGAACACCATCACGGCCATGACCATGACCACGATCATGACCACGACCACGATCATGAGCATCATCATGATCACGCCCACGGACACCACCACGCCTCTATGGCTGACATTACGGCCATCGTTGGTGGGCTGAACATAGATGACGCCGTGAAGGAAGATGTACTCGCTGTCTACCGGCTCATAGCGGAGGCAGAAAGCCACGCCCACGGCATGCCGGTGACGGAGATCCACTTCCACGAGGTGGGAACCATGGATGCCATCGCGGACATCACGGCAGTGTGCTATCTTGTGAGGACTATTGCCCCGGACCATATCGTCGTCTCGCCGATCCACGTCGGCAGCGGCCACGTGCACTGTGCGCACGGAATACTTCCGGTGCCGGCGCCGGCCACCGCCTATATCCTGAGAGGCGTCCCGATCTATGGCGGCCGGATTCGCGGTGAACTCTGTACGCCGACGGGAGCTGCGCTGCTTCGGCATTTTGCAAATGAATTCGGCGACATGCCCGTCATGACCGTCCAGACCATCGGATACGGTATGGGCAGTAAGGATTTTGAGGAAGCCAACTGTGTCCGTGTCATGCTCGGGGAGACAGGACGGGGGACAGATGAAATTATTGAACTCGACTGCAATATCGATGACATGACAGGCGAGGAGCTGGGATATGCCTTCGAAAAGCTGTTTGAAGCGGGCGCGAGAGATGTATTCTCGACGCCGATCACAATGAAAAAGAACAGGCCGGGCATCCTGCTCTCTGTTCTCTGCGCGCCTTCACAGAAGGATCGCATAGTTTCGGTCATTTTCAAATACACGACGACGATCGGGATCCGTGAAAAACTCCTGAGACGATATGTGCTTGACCGCAGCGAGGACATTGTCACGGCCGAGGGCGTCTATGTCCGCCGGAAAGAAGTCTCCGGCTACGGCATATCCCGCTCAAAATATGAATACGATGATCTCCGCAAGATAGCGGACGCCAAAGGCATAAGCCTCCGGGATGCCCGGACGCTTGTCGAAGAGAAGCGCGTCTGAGCAGTGTCTTTACAGCGGCTCGAAAACAGTCTGCGCAGTTCCTTCCGTCGCCTTGACAACAATGACGCAATTCCGTACAATGCGTAAAGGATCGTGGCAGGACCGGTGTGTCCTGCCGCTATAAACGCAGTTCAACACCTCATGAGGAGGAACACATTTTTATGTCCGAAGGTGCCTTGACACCCTGGCTTATCGCCGCGATTCTCATTCTGTTCGCGGATTATATCGCAATTACAGAGACAGCCCTCGCGTCTGTCTCCAAAGTTCGGATGAAGACCCTGGCTGACCGCGGCAATAAGCGCGCAGCTATGGTCCTCGATTCACTGGAACATTTTGACCGAACGATAAGTACAATTCTTATATGTACGAACATCGCCCATCTCGGGGCCGCATCGATCGTTACCGTGCAGGTGACCCGCATCTGGGGGATCGGAGCGGTCACGATCAGCACGTTCGCAACTTCCCTTTTTGTATTCTTTTTCGCTGAAATGCTCCCCAAGAGCATAGCTAAAAAATATAGTGAGAAACTATCGCTCCGCTGCATAAGACCGCTCGCGCTCCTAAATACAATCATGAGGCCGGCGGCCGCGATTCTTGCTGCGGTCGGAAACCTTGCGAGCAGGCTGACCAAAGGCGATCCGCCCATATCTGTCACCGAGGATGAGATCCACGGTATTATAGAGGATATGACCGAGGCGGGCAGTCTCGGGGCAGAGCACGGAGACCTCATCTCATCAGCACTCGAATTCAATGACGTCACTGTGGAGAGCATTCTGACTCCCCGCGTCGACGTCGCCGCCATTGACATACAGAAATCCCCGGAAGAGATACTGGATTTTATCAAGGAACAGAATCACAGCAGGATCCCGGTCTACGAGGGCAGCATCGACAATATCATCGGTGTGCTTAGGATTCGGCGCTATATCCGCGCTTACATAGCCCACGGCAGTGACCTGAATGTGAGCAAACTGCTCGATGAGCCCATGTTCGTCACCGAGAGCGCGAAAATCGATGAGCTCCTGGCTACCATGACGAGCCTTCGGCAGAGCCTGGTCATTGTCTCCGACCACTACGGCGGGACGGCGGGCATCGTCACGATCGAGGATATTCTGGAAACCCTGGTCGGCGAGATCTGGGACGAGGAGGACGAAGTTGAGGATCCATACATCGACCTCGAGAACGGAAGTTATCTGGTGGATGCGGAGGAGACGGTGTGGGACGCATTTGAGGAAATAGGATTTAATGATCCTGCAAATGACGACTCCCTCATCAATAAGCGTGTCGGCGAGTGGGTCTATGAGCATTTTTCGTCCATCCCCACTGTGCGCGAGCATTTTGATTACTACGGTCTGCGCGTCTACATCGCCAGTATGGAGCACAACAGGATCCGGAAAGTGATGATGAAGATCGTTGACAAGTACCCTCCGGAGAAGACAGGGGGTGAGAAGAGATGACGATTTACTTTGTACTGGCAGGAATTGTCATATGCGTCTATCTTTCAAGCTTCTTCTCTGGCTCCGAGATGTCCTACTCGTCCTGCAGCCGTATGCGCCTTGAGAGCGAGATGGAGGAAGGATCGAAGAAAGCGAGGATCGCGCTCTATATCGTCGATCATTTTGACGATGCGCTCGGAGCGATCCTGATCGGCAACAATTTAGTAAACATTGCGTGCTCTTCGCTGGGATCTGTCGCTGTCATCCTGATCACGGGAACGGACAGATACGCGTGGGTGGCGACGGTCATCCTGACAATTGCGGTCATCATTTTCGGTGAGACGATCCCTAAAATAACCGCGAAGAAGGGAGCCAACAACTACGCCAAGAAATACGCCTACATCATTCGGTTCCTGATGATCGTTCTGAAACCGCTGGTCCTCATTTTTGTCGGCCTGATCGCGCTCATCACCGCGCCGATGAAGGGTGAGCTCATTGAAGATGACTCCGAAGGCAAGGTCGAGGAGCTGCAGACAATTATCGAGACAGCCGAGGATGAGGATGTCATCGACGAGGAGGAGAGCGAGCTCGTGCAGGCTGCCATCGAGTTTCCGGACGTTTCTGCCTCGGAAGCCATGACTGCCCGGGTGGACGTTCTCGCAATTGACATCGAGGATACCTGGGACGAAATTATCGCCACGATCGCAAAGTCCCACTACACCAGGATCCCGGTCTACGAGGGAAGCATCGATCACATCATCGGTGTGCTCCATATGAACAAGTTCCTGAAAGCCATCGTCGATTCCGATGAGGTCGATATCAGATCTCTGCTCATGGAGCCCTGCTACGTCTACAAGACGATGAAGCTTCCGGAAGTCCTTGCGGCTTTCAGGAAACACAGACAGCATCTTGCCGTGGTCGTGGATGAATACGGAGGAACGCTCGGCATCATCTCAATGGAGGACGTGCTGGAGCAGGTCGTCGGCGATATCTGGGATGAGACCGACACCGTTGAGGATGAGGTCACGAAGAAGAGCGAGAGTGAGTATGAGATCGACGGCGATATGCCGATCTCGGATTTCCTGGATTTGATGAATATCCGGGAGGAGAACTTTGATTTCGAGAGCGAGACCGTCGGCGGATGGACGATCGAGAGCTTCGGGCGATTCCCGGAAGCAGGCGAGTCGTTCCGCTATGCGGACTTCACCGTGACTGTGCTTGCAATGAACGAGCTTCGTGTGGAGCGCGTGCTGGTGAAGATCGATCAGTAAGTTAAAGAAAGACATAAAGAACGGGGCTGCCGCGTTAACACGGCAGCCCCGGTTTGATTTGAGTCCTCAGATTGCTTCCACGCCGAGCTCTGCGATACTCTCGATATGGTTCGCGATGCGGGTGAGAGAGTTGATGCTCTCGACGAAGGTGAGGCCAAGCTCGGAGGTGCAGACACCGTCCTGCATTCTCTTTACGTGGTTGGCCTGCGCTTCGCTGCTCATGCGTCCGATCGCCTTCTCAGCGCCGCGGGCTTCAGCCAGCAGATCGTCATCCGGTACGCGCTCGACATAGTGGCGGATCGCGCGGTCGAGAAGCCTCAGGTCTTCTGTGTAAATGATATTGAACTCGTTTATCGCGTCTTCGGAGAATTTCTGTTTGGTCTCAGCTGTCTTTTCCGCATTATACAGGATCTTGACCGCGTGGTCGCCGATCTGCTCAAGCTCGTTCATGATCTGGAAGACGGAGCCCAGGTAGTTGGATACATTTTCCGGCATCTCGCCGCCGCTCACCTTGGTGACAAAGTCGATGATTGCCCCGGTCAGGTAGTCGATGACCTCTTCGTTGTCATTGATGTCATGAGCCTTTTTCACATTACCAGTCATGAGAGCCTCAGCTGCTTCGGAGACATTCTCCCGGACCAGATTGGCCGTACGGCCGATTTCCTTTGCGACCTGCAGAGCCATGACGGACGGGTCGCCTGCCAGATGCTCATCAATGTATACGAAGCGGAATGC
>OCVV012862449.1_pt1 | contig 11266 bp, 4 predicted proteins | sample 1539721 | NCBI WGS metagenome assembly OCVV01 (sample SAMN02144230, study PRJEB22623) | gut metagenome | biome: sheep rumen | host: Ovis aries | place: New Zealand | reverse complement strand
GACAAGGGCGAGTGGGTCATCATCAACGGTAACCAGACCAACATCATGTTCCACTACTACATCATCAACAACATGAAGCGTCTGGGCAAGATGCGCGACGACATGTATATCGTCAAGACCATCGTGACCTCGGAGCTGATCCGTAAGATCGCGGACGCTCAGGGCGTGACGCTGACGGATGAGTACACGGGCTTCAAGTGGATCGCCAACCGAATCCGTATGTGGGAAGGCAAGCGCAAGTATATCGGTGGCGGTGAGGAGTCCTTCGGCTTCCTGCCGTACGACGCTGTCCGCGATAAATGTTCGCCGTCCGCAATCTGCCTCATCTGCGAGATCGCCGCGTACGCCAAGGATAACGGCATGACGCTGTACGACTATCTGCTCAAGATCTACGCCGACTACGGCTTCCAACGCGAGACGACAATCAATGTCGTTCGCCCGGGTAAGACAGGTGCCGAGGAGATCCAGCAGATGATGAAGGACTACCGTGCCAACGCGCCGAAAGAGATCGCCGGCGAGAAGGTATGCCTCATCAAGGACTATAAGACCCTCAAGCAATGCAAACTCGAGAACGGCGAGTGGAAAGAGAGCGACATCGACATGCCGCTGCATGCTACTTCGAACGTGCTGCAGTATTTCACCGAGGGCGGTCTGAAGGTCAGCGTTCGTCCGTCGGGTACCGAGCCGAAAATCAAGTTCTATTTCGAGATTCCGGTCAAGACCGAGATCGGCAAACCCTTCACCGGTGCCGACTACGAGCGCTGCACCGCCGAGGCGGAAGCCCGCGTTCCCGAGATTAAGAAGTCTCTCGGACTCTAATCTCCCCTCTTGCATCCGTCAAGTTTGGCGGATATAAAATAAGGTACGCGCACCCGCGCGTACCTTATTTGTTTCCTTCCCCCTTTCGCCTTTTCATCCCCTTCTCGCGCATTTTTGCACGAGCCCTTTCTTTGTTCATTGCGTCCGGATTTTATCCGGACACGGCTCCGCCGTCTTGTATGTCTGTTTCCGGCGGATTACATCCGCCGTTTTCCTTCATCTCCCTGTATATCTGCACATACACATACGTGTACAGACTCCCGTACCCTTTTTCGCCTTCTTTTATCCCGGCGCGGTAGGCTTGGAACCGCTCTTGCCACTCTTTCGCCTCTGCCACCTCCTCCGGTGTACACGTTTCCGGCTTGCGGGCGGCTTTCTCGATGGCGTGGGCGCGTTTCTGCGCGGCCTTGATCAGTTCCCTGTTCCGCGTTGCGCCCTCGGACCACGCACCCTCATGTTTCTGCATGAAATAAATCTGGTGTTCGCTCCCGCTCCCTTTCCGGTGACGCGACACCAGACGCATGCCGTGGCTCTCACCGTATTTCTTGCTGTCCAGTGCCCCGGTCAGTTGCTCTACAATGTCATGATACTTTACTTTTCCCATAGTAATAATTTTTTTGTCTATAGTCTTTCTACTTTTTTAGGTTTATGTCTTTGAGTGCTTTGTCCCGTAAGGGTTTTATTTTTTTGTTTAAATTCAATGGGTAATGATGGGGTTTAAGGTATTGCAATGAATTACTGTATAATTGCCATCGTTGATGCATAGTGAGCTAGACGATACCTAGACCATACCTAGACGATATAAACTACGTCACAGGCACATCACTCTCCTGTCCTTTACCTCTGCAACCCCCACTTGTCCGTTTTTTTCTTTCCCGCTGCAAAGATACAAAAAAAATCTGAGATATGCAAATTTAGTTCCCATTTCCGGTGATTTACAAAAACCGGCGAGGTCTCCCCCGCCGATTTTCTTTGCTTTCTTCTCGCGCATTCTTGCGCGAGTTTTCTTTCTTGGCACTTTCGCGGGATATTATACCGCTTGACTGTGTCTTTTCCCGCGGAATTTTATTCCGCTTATCCTTTGTACATTGTACTTTGTCCCTTTGTCCTTTACCTGACTTCCTGCCCGGTGATGCTATATACCTTCTCCCCGCGGAGGATATAGATTTGACCGTTATGGAGGATGAGCCTACCTCTCTCTCCTCCCGGAAGGGAAGAGGATACTTCCTCTACTCCTGTCGCAATACCTTCGCTTGTCGTAGTGAACTCACCGGAATAAGTAGCTACAGGCACATCATTACCATCCTTAGCGGTTACGCTGTAACTATATTTTGTGTTGCTATTCAGACCGGTAACAGTAAACTGCAAGCCATTTGCGGTCATAATGGCTGCCGGAGCGTGGTAAGCCCCTTCACGACCGGGCGCAAAAGCAATACCTGTCAACTGACCATTGGCATTGAAAATCAACGTGCAGAAGAGTACACCATCTTTGGTAATCTGGATGGTATAAGTGGCGGCATTGTTGCTTGTCGGCCATGTTACAGTAGCGGAATTGTCATGCGGCTCTACGGTCACGTCTGAGACAGGTTCTGTCACTTCGGTCGTGCCGATCGGTAAGATGAAGTAGAAATCTTTCCAGTCTGAAATCGAGGATTTATACATATCTACCGAGCCTTCCAATACATACAGCGTGCAGTCAAACTTATTCACGCCATTGAAAGCGGTAGCATCTACCAGACACGGACGCTCGCGGTAGTTGTAGATAGCCGTCAGATTGATGTCATTCTCAAAAGCACTCGCGCCGATAGTCTTCAGCGAAGCCGGAAGTTGCATCGTCTGAAGCGTACTCATATTACTGAATGCATTTGCGCCGATAGAAGTCACTCCTTCTGCGATGATCAGCTGCTCCATCTCTAACGGAGCTTCCAAACCGAAGGTATAATTGCTGTTCAAGGCGCCGTTTCCGGTGATTGTCAGTGTCTTGGTCTCGGCATCATAGGTCCATGTGAGTGCCAGGTTATCTCCGCAACTACCTGTTCTGCGCGCTTTCAAGACAAAAGGAATAGTGGCTGTATAATCTCCGCATGGTGTATGGATGTCCACGTTAAAAGCATACTCCACTCCGGCGCGTGCTCCTTCCGGAATACGAATGCCAAAGAACGATCTATTGAGTCTGGTAGTATAATGACCGAAACCGTCTTGTAGCGCTGCGTCATTGAAGCTTCTATCTATCGTGAAATCCTCGTCTATCTGCATCTCCTGAATAGGACTGTGGTAGTATATATAGAATATACTGTCACCTACATAAATATAGTTTAGCGGCTCATACGTTAAACTCAACGGGCCTGCAAAGATACGGATTGGAATGCTATTTAATCTATTGTTATTAGACGCAACAACCACATTCGCATGATAAACACCCGGAGCATCATACGCATGTCTTGCGTGAATACCCTCTTCATCTGTTGCGTACACTACTGTTCCATCGCCGAAATCCAATTTCATGGATTGATAATCGAATGAGGTCGTGATGTCCATAAAGAGTGTATCACTTACACACATATCGTTAACCGGTGATACCGGCTCTCCATTGATGTATATATTAAGGGAGAGAGCCTCTATGAAACTTCCGGCGGAGAAAGCATAAGACTCGTTGCTGTTGATACCATACACATGTGCATTAAACCGGCTTCCGTTACTCTTCAGAGTATGCGATGCATAAGAAAGTGGAATACGGGCATAGTAATATATGTTGGAACCGCTTACCGGACTGAAATCCGATGCGATAGAGAGAGCATCCAACGTCATCAGTTCCGGGCGGTCGGTAACGACATTGACATAGCTTGTCATTCCTCCTGTTGCACTTTCGTATGTAGCGAAGGTCACTTGGTCCATCTGCTGATCTATGGGGCTCACCCACGTCATTGCAGGATCTCCGCTACTGTTCTTGTCGCCATAATATTGTTGTGAAGTCAGGAACAAGTGTACCCCGACAGGGTGAGAAGTAGCAAGCATACAACTTCCTTCCTGTGCATATGTGCCGGAAGGACCGATCTCAAATTCCCAGAAGTGCTTGGTATCTACCGTAAAGTCGAAGGTGTGAACCGGTTCTCCATTGATATAAACTTCCGTACCATCGTGGATTGCCATAACGCGGATAATATCGCTTGGGCGTGTAGCAGAAGCCGTCAGAGCGAAGGTATTTCCCCAATAGCGCACAGGCATTGCTTGCGAATAGAGTTGGTCACGTTGTTTTACCTGATAAGGGATATTGGTATGCGGATTGCCTTGGAATACAGCAATGCGCTTGCCATTACGCGCTTTGACATACGTTCCTGAGAGATCACCTGTTTCTCCGTCTTTCTTCCCTGTCCACACATAGAACACTTGACCTGCCATCAACACCGGAGTGTGAATGGTATCGCCTATCGTGTAGTGAAGCCAGAACTTCTCTCGCTCCGTGAGTACGTCTTCACCCATAAAATCTCTTTTGGCTTGGGCGACATTAACGGAGTCGGTTATAGCTTGCGTCATTACCGTCGGGCAATAATCCACAATGGTGTTATCTTCCGTAGCAATAATCGCGAAATGCGAACCCTGGCTTCGATCTACTCCTCCGTGGTCAGACGGCGTATAGGTCTGGATGATATATTCATCACCCAGAAGAGCGGTCGGCAGCACGTTTGTTGCATCAAAAGTAGCGCGTTTGTAGTTGGTGGCAAAGAGCGAGATATCACTCGTTGCCGTAACACGCAATGCACAAGTATCTACTTGCTCCGAATAGCCGGCATAACATACTTTCCCGGAATTAGCCATTGTTGTGCGGGCATTGGCTAACAACACATTACCTTGGTATAATTGTACTATTTGCGTCTGACCACCCGTGACATAGAAAGACTCCATATACTCCGTGTAAGGATTGCTAATCTGTACCTGGCAGTTTTCTCTTGACGAGATAGAGAGCGACAACACAAGGTCATTATTCGGATCCTGGTCTGCCTGCATGAACGTCACCCAGAAATCTTTTCCTTCGGTCGATTGACCTGTCCTTTCTTCTGGAGAAGGCGTATCAGGATCTATGACTTCCGGACTATTCGGAAGGGACGCGTCCAAAGAGAAATAGCAGGTACTATCCTGTACAGACATACAGTCCACCACATAGAGACCACCGGTCTCTGCATGGAAATCACGGCTACGGCTCAAGATATATTCATCTGGCAGCGAACCATCTGCTCGACGATAAGCCTCACTGGAAGCCGCCATCCATCGATACATAAACCCTTTAGGAGCTATAAACACACTGTCTTCCGAGCTTATCAACTTCTTCTCTGTACAACCAAGTGTGAAATAAGCATACCCGCAGTGGGCGGAGAAAGTACAGTCGTGGGTCGTCAGACGGACGGTCAGGTTCTTACCTTGATACATTGGGTTACTCAGATCGATTCCGATGGTGGTCCATTCTTTCCAAACGATATCACCCAAAGTCTGCGCCACGCTACTTGGGGTGATATGCCATCCCTGCGCTATTGCTTCGGGTTTAAGGACAGAGCCGTTCATGACGTTATCGGCATTAATATCAATCCAGGAGCAAGAACCGAGCGACTGCCCGTTGATCAACACGTCTATCTTGAAGCGCGGGTTCTCAAAATCCGCATGTCCCGGCGCCTCCAGCAGCGGCATATATTTAACAAGAAGAATCGGTCTTGCCGTATCGACTTCAAAAGTGTATTCAATACGCTCCGCTTGATTACCGGAATCCCAGTTACCGAGACGCACCGAGGCGAACTCTCCATCCGGAATCGTCTTCGCCTGACCACCGGTACGCGGCTCCGTCTCCGTGCGGTCGAAATGGACGGTATGACGGCTACTCATACTCGCCGGACCATTATCCACTCTGCGCACTACGAAATCCTCAAAGGTCTCAGTGCTACTTGGGCTGGAGTTATTGACATAACAAACGGCATTATCGAGATTCAAGTAATCAATACACCCTATTTCTTGCTCTGGATTATCAGAACCGTTAATCGGCAGAATATTTCCGAAATCTTTCCATACCTCCGCTGCTTGGTAGAGTGCAATGGACTCCGCCGGGACATAGAGGGTGCAGGCAGATAAATCTACATTGCTGAATACATTAGCATTGATTGGTTGGGGAGTTTCTGCATAGTTGGTTACAGATGTCAAAGCGGTGCACTGAGAGAAAGCTGCACTTCCAATGTTTGTAACACTCTTGGAAATCGTCACAGAAGACAAGCCTGTACAGTAACGGAAAGCACCATATTCAATGCTTGTAACGCTGTTGGGAATGGCCACGGAGGCCAAACTGCTGCAATCTGCGAAAGTTCTCTCTCCAATACTTGTGACGCTATTAGGGATAGTTATAGAGGATAAACTGATGCAATACCGGAAAGCAACATCTCCAATGCGTGTAACGCTGTTGGGAATGGTCACAGCGTTCAATCTGGTACAATTGGAGAAAGCAGCATATCCAATACTTGTGATTCCACCATCAAAGACTATTGTATTGATGGAATTTCGTTTAGAGTACCAAGGAGTAGTATTACCCGATGCGAAATCAGTCATTGCTCCTGTTCCACTGATAGTCAGCACGCTGTCGCAATTGTTGAATGTCCATGTCAGATTTTCACCACATGTGCCTGAAAGAATACGGCATTCTGGTCCTTCTTCAAGAACCGTAACAGGAACATTTTGCTCTGCGTTCTCGATATTCTCTCCGTTGTAATTTTTGATGGCAGTAGTTAATTCGACCAAGGCACCTTCCCTGATGGCTGTTCCAGTAGTCGGTTTTCCACGATATACATAAAATCCTCCAGTTGCGTTAGAATTGGCTGTACTTAAACTATCGTCGGCAATATAGAATGTCTGATTGAGATTTTGCTCGCTAAATGGAGTAGTAACAGAAGATACATAGCCTCGGATCGCATATTGCTTGCTGGTCGATGCATTATCCTCCAATTCAGCGCCCAACGCAAGTGCTTCTGCTACCGTAATGGTGTCAATCTGCGGTTTAGAGAGTATAATTGCTGGGGTATATGTCATTTCTACAACGTAGAGAGCCTTTTGTCGATCGTAGTATTTTTGCAAATGACCTGTCATCCTTACTTTGGAGCCATTACGTACTTCTACTGTATCTATGCCATCTATCGGATAGCACTTATATGCCTGGAAATCAGAAGAAGTAGTATTTAAGTCATCCACCATATACCAGTTTTGATACTTGGCTCCCGAGTTAAATGCCCCTGCATTAATAACATATCCTTCTATAGTATAGATTTCTACAGAAGTCTCCATTGAGTCAAGTGCCATACCTATTTGAATTGCCTCTACGATAGTGAGAGTATCATTCACTTCCGGGTATCCTCCTATCGGCAGAATAATACCGAAATCTTTCCATACATCCGCAGCCTGATATGCCTCCACACTCTCCGCCGGAACATAGAGGGTGCAAGTGGATTTGTTGAAATTACTAAATACCTCTGTATTTATTGTTTGTGGGGTGATTGCATAATTCGTAATTGCTGTCAAATTGCGACACCCATAGAAAGCATAATTCTCAATACTTATAACACTATTGGGAATAGTAATAGAGGTTAAATCAGAGCATGCAAGAAAAGCTTGGTATCCGATGCTTGTAACGCCATCTGGAATTATTACGGAAGTCAAGCGATTACTATATTCAAAAAGTGCCATACTAATACTGGTGATACTATCTGGGAGTGTCACCGTAGTCAAACTGTTGCAATAACTGAAAGCATAATCTCCAATGCTGGTGACGCTATTGGGAATCGTCACAGAGGTCAAACCTTCACATCCACAAAAGGCACCCCATCCAATTAATGTAACGCTATTGGGTATCTCAACAGATGTTAAATTGTTACAATCATAGAAAGCATACTTTCCAATACTTGTGACACTATTGGGAATAGAATATGATGTGTTATTTTTGCCTGCGGGGTATTGAATTAATTCTGTCGCTTCTTTGTTAAACAACACCCCATCAACAGATGTGTAGTTGGGGTTCTCTGAATCAACGTTAATAGAATTCAGACTATTACACCCACGAAAAGCTTGGTCTTGTATATTTGTGACACTATAAGGTATGGCAATAGAAGTCAACGCATCACAATCCCAGAAAGCATTGCTTCTTATTATTGTTACACTATTAGGTATCTCAATGGAAATCAAACTCGTACAACCGCTAAATGAAAAGTATCTAATTTCCGTTACACTAGTCGGAAGGGTAACAGACCTTAGATTTTCGCATGCTTGGAAGGAATAATTAGCGATTCTGGTTATTCCCTCTCCGACAACCACTGAAGCAATAGAGGTTCTATAAGAAGACCATGGAACAATAGTATCCGATGAGTAACTTGTCATCGCTCCTGTACCGCTGATAGTCAGCACACTATCGCACGAAAGTTCCCATGTAAGACGGTTGCCGCATGTGCCGGAAGCAATGATGCAAGGAGCCGGTTCATCTTCTATCGCCAAAATGTTTCCAAACTCTTTCCATACATCCGCTGCTTGGTATGCAGCAACACTCTGTGCAGGGACATACAAAGGAATAGAAATATCAACACCATAAAAAGCAGTGCTTGCTATTGTTGGAGGTGTAATTGCTTTGCATATGACGGATGTGAGACCTGTACAATATAAAAACGCATATCCTCCAATCCTCGTTACATTATTAGGTATAGTAAGAGATGCTAAATTTTCACAATTTCTAAATGCATAAGATCTAATATCTGTTACACTATTGGGTAGGGTAACAGAGGTTAAATGGGTACTACCTTCAAAAGCATAATCGCTAATACTTGTAGTATTATCAGGAATAATATATGAAGCAGATGGTTTACCGGCCGGATATTTCAACAATGAGGATTCTGTTTTGTAAAATAGCACCCCATCTGTGGAAGAATATTTTGGATTCGTCGACGCTACATCTATAGAAGTCAAACCACTGCAATGCTGAAAAGGCAAAATTCCAAGTTCCGTAACACTTTCGGGAATAGTAACTGAAGACAGATTAGTACAAGCAGAAAAAGCATACCATCCAATGGTTGTGACGCTATTGGGTATAGTTGCTGAGATTAAATTGGCACAGCCATCAAAAGCATTTCTGCCGATAGAAATGACGCTACTAGGTAATGTAACTGTTGTTAGGTGTCTGCATTGATAAAAAGCATACTCCCCTATACTCGTAACTCCCAATTGGAATTCTAACGAACTTATTGTTTCGCGATAATCGTTCCAAGGAGCAGAAGAAAAACCTCCATCTACATATTCATAATCCGCCATCGCTCCTGTTCCGCTGATGGTTAGCACGCCGTCTTCTGTATTCAGGGACCATGTTAGGTTCTCACCGCATGACCCGGAATAGGTCTCGGCGAATGACATGCCTACACTTGCCATTACCGCAAGCAAAAGAGTCAATAGTTTGTGTTTCATAATTGTAATTATTAAATTTAACATTATTCGTGCGCGTATATACACATTAAAAGCGTGAAGTCCGTCTGCTCTTCACGCTCTATAAGGTCTTCGCAATCCCTGTACTTAGTAGAAAAACAACCGAAGTCCATGCCCGATATGTACAACCCACCCGCCCATAGTACGGGCGCGAACGGATAATACATACCCACGGGACATTCATTGTTGCTGCCTGGACTAAGTACGAAATGTTGCGAAGATTCTGTAGAGTCGCAAACAAGCGTCAATAAACGCCTTTTTTATGTCCTCCTTTTTACATCGTGAGGGATGCTTGCTGTTTTACGTCGGCAAGCGACGAGGGATGCTAATCCTCAATAACACCTGCGTGTAACTGTTCTATCGGGAATACCAAATCCCAACTCTTACCCCATACTATATTACCGTCCTCAATTTCGAAGCGGCGGAAATGGCGAGGGTCAAGATATTTATTATATTGCGGATGAGGGTGACGACGGATGAAGTCACCTATATCTACTCGGCAGGTCGTTTGGTCGCTAAACTGCAAATCCACAGTATAATTACCCGCGTCTTTTGCTCCTATTATACAAAGTCTGCTCATAGTTATAATTTGGTTTTAATGGTTGTACTTTTTACTGCTTGCCTTCCGAAATATTCAAAAATCTTGGGCATAAATACTGCAGTTAATGATTTTGCGGTGCAAAATTACACAAAAAAAATGACACTCGCAAATAAAAGTGCCATTTTTCATATTTTTAGGTCATTTTATAAAGAATGCTTATTACTTACTATTTCCTCAAGTCTTTTATAACCATGCTTGCGAGGGAGCAGCCGAAGACGGTGCCGACTACGAGCGCTGCACCGCCGAGGCGGAAGCCCGCGTTCCCGAGATTAAGAAGTCCCTCGGACTCTAATCTCCCCTCTTGCATCCGCCAAGTTTGGCGGATATAAAATAAGGTACGCGCACCCGCGCGTACCTTATTTGTTTCCTTCCTTTCCCCCCTTCGCCTCGGTTACAAAAATCGGCGAGGTCACCCCCGCCGATTTACTGCACCGTCAGCCGCTTTATCGTACTTCCTGTCCGGTCATGTCATATACCTTCCCGTCGGGACGGAGGATGTAGAGGATGCCGTCAATCATCAATTTACGATTTGACGATTTACCATTTACGATTTGGGATGCGTCTATCTCCTCTATGCCGGTCGCACTCTTCTCCGTAGCCGTATACTGAGCAGTATAATCTGCGTTAGCTGTAGCAGCTACAATCTCCGGACTCCAACCGCTGAACGTGTAGGTATAGTTGTCATCTTCCGGCTTCGTCGGGGTAGCACCTCTATAGACAGGCACCTCACCTTCCACCACTTGCGTACTATATAACTCAACGCCGTTATAGTTCAAGAAGCGAATGGTATATAGGGATGTTTCCTCGTCAATAACTCTGACTTGGCAGGTATCATATACATATTGGCTACCACTACGGATACGGGCAATGATCTGCGTATTACCTTCCGCAACTGCCGTTACCAAGCCGTCCGATACTGCAGCAACAGCTCTATTTCTCGAACTCCAACTAATCCTGAGATCCTCTTCCGGATAGATGATGGCATCCATCTGATACGTTTCACCCACATACATAGTCAGTTCATGGTCACTGAGAATGAGGTCATGCGGTTTAACAGTCACGTGACAAGTATCGTAGAGCTCATTGCCGAACGTACCTACGCAGGCGATAATATCCACGGTGCCCGGCTTATTAGCCGTTATCAGACCATTTTGATGATCTACAGAGGCTATCGAAACGGAAGAAGTTGACCAAGTCACCGTCTTGTCAGAAGCGTTAACCGGAAGAACCGTTGCATTCAGTTGGAAAGTCTCGCTGATATACAGTTCTAACTCATGGGTATTGAGTATCACATCCTCGACGGGGATATCTTTGATTTTGAAGTACGCGTATGCTTCAACATATTGTTTGCTTGAGCGT
>OCVV011324521.1_pt1 | contig 11267 bp, 16 predicted proteins | sample 1539721 | NCBI WGS metagenome assembly OCVV01 (sample SAMN02144230, study PRJEB22623) | gut metagenome | biome: sheep rumen | host: Ovis aries | place: New Zealand | reverse complement strand
GCCGCCTCGTTGGAGAGAACATACACGACCTTGCGCCCGCGCATCCCCCCGCGGAGGATCACGCCCTTCTTCTCAAGCTCTTTGAGGTCTTCGTGGAAGCCTATGAACTCGATATTCGAGCAGCCCATGTATTCCGCCAGGGAATCGGTATCGCTGCCGTTCATGGTGTTGTGTTCGACTATATGGCCCAGAAGCACTGCCTGCTTCGGCGTGATGCCGAAGTGCCCTGCCACCAGGTCGATGTCTTCCTGCAGGTTCATGGATGATTCTTCGTTGAGGCCGACGGCGTCAACGTCCTTGTAGATACGGTCCAAGCTGGTCACGAGGGCATGCAGCTGCACATTGCCCCCGAAAAAGTTCTTGTCTTCTCTTTTCTTCATCTTGTGTACGGTTTCTTCTATTTACTCCGCTTTGCGCAAATTCTTTCCAAGATATTTCCCCACCGTCTCCGCGGTGAGGGTGAGGGCGGCGGCATTGTGTAGCGCCGCGTCCTTCGGCGCGTCGAACATGATGTCCCGCATGACTTTCTCCATAATGCCGCGCAGGGCCCTGGCACCCGTTCCCAGGCGTTCTGCTTCTTCTGCGATTGCGTTCAGGGCATCAGGGTTGACGGAAAAGTCGATGCCGTCCTCGCGGAGAAGCTCCTCGTACTGGCTCACGATGGCGTCCTTCGGCTCGGAAAGGATGCGCAGCAGCGCGGTCCGGTCCAGGGGGTCCACGTGCGTGATCACGGGGAAGCGTCCAATGAACTCGGGAATCATGCCGAACTCGCGGAGGTCCTCCGGAGCCACATCCTCGAGATGCGAACCCTCCTGGGGTTTCTCGCCTTCGTGGAAGCCGATGCGGTTGCGGTCGCGGCCCATGCGGCGGTCGACTATGCCGTCCAAGCCAACGAAAGCGCCGGAGAGGATGAAGAGGATGTCCTTCGTGTTCACGTAGAGCAGCGATTGCTCTGGATGCTTGCGTCCGCCGAACGGAGGCACGCCGACCACGTCGCCCTCGACTATCTTCAGCAGCGATTGCTGCACGCACTCCCCGGACACGTCGCGGGTGATGGATACCCCGGCTTCCTTCTTTGCAATCTTGTCGCCTTCGTCGAGGATGATGATGCCGTGCTCCGCCTTCTCCATATCGTAGTTGCAGGAGCGGAGCAGCCCGACGATGCAGTCTTCCACGTCCGAACCCACGTAGCCGCTGGCGGTAATCTTCGTGCAGTCCTGGATGTAGCAGGGCACGTCGAGGTACTCGGCTATCTTCTTCACCATATGGGTCTTCCCGCAGCCGGTGGGCCCCAGGAGGATGACGTTCGACTTGTCTATGTTCACCTTGCACCCGGGGTCATCGCGGTGCAGGATGCGCTTATAATGATTGTAGACGGCTACGGAGAGGGTCTTCTTGGCCTCGTCCTGTCCTATGACGTGCTTGTCGAGCCAGGCCTTGATCTGATCAGGCCTGCGGAGTTTTATATTCTGGTTCATACTCATGTTCCTATATACTCTGGTAATGGGTCGATTCTTTCACTATGCCGCCTTTCTGGCTGCGAAATGCTCGCGGCTGAGCACCAGGCGGTCCAGAGGCTGGTCGTCCAGGTAGCGGAGCTCCCTCTCGTCTTCCGCCTGGGGTTCGAGGACGAATCCGCACTTGCGCGCCACGCCCTGGGAAGGGCCGTTGGCGGGCAGCACCTCGAGGGAGATGGTGTCTATCATGTCGTCGGCGAAGATGCGGTCGCAGATGGCCTGCACCGCCTCCGACATATAACCCCTGCCGCGGTAGTCCTTGGAGAGGACGTACCCGAGCTCGCGCTCGTGAAACCTGTCTATCGAATAGAAATCCTTCACCTGGAGGAGGCCGATGACCTTGTCGGAACCCTTCTCGTAGATGCCGTACTGAAGACCGGCGAAGCGGTAGTTGCCCCAGTCGATGAAGTCCTGAACATCGTATCTGGTCTCATAGTGCGGCAGATCCGCCCACCAGGTGGTGTCAGCATCGTTGAGGATGGTGAAGAGGTTGTCGCAGTCGTTGCTGCTCATCGCCCTGAGCTCAAGGCGGGAAGTTTTGATAGTTCTCATAGTCGTTGTTCAGGTTATATCGCGTAGAGAGGCTGCTATGCCGCTTTCCGATCTCGTTTCTTCAATTGTTTGATGCCAATTGATTTCATTTTTGACAATAATTCATTGGTCTCCAACAAATTATGATTGATTTTGCATTTGGGCAAACTCGTGTTTACATAATCATTTTTGTCTTTTGCTTTTGGCAAATGATTTTCAACGTTTTTCGTGTTGAACATTGTGTTTTCAAGTCGAATGATAATGTTGTTTTTCATAATTTGTTTGTTTTTGGTTTCCGGTATTATATACTACATAACTGGTAAATGCTTTCATAAAAAATGAAGGCCTCTTTAGTATAAGGATGCCTAGCATATTGGTATCCTCCTTCGCCAGCTGGTCAAGGTAGTTGAGGCCGTCGTTTAGGGAGTCGGAAAAGTCTATGTCGCTGAATTGGCCCATAAGATGCTAACCCTCCTCTCTCTTTTCGGGCGCTGCCGAGAGTGTTTGGAACAGGGCCATCAGGGCTTGATCTAGAGTGTCATAGAAGTCGTGCCCTTCGAGTGGCATGAGGTTGGCTTTCAGGGGCCTGGTTCTGCCGTTAGGCTTGATGTTCACGCCACCGGCCAGACCGTTAGAGAAATCCACGGAATAGAATGCCCCATTGACAGGGTGATTCGCTGCGAAACGAAGTGTTGCGTTGATTGTTTTTTCGTCGCTCACGATCGTCATTATTGGTTTGAGTACTTATACTTCAAAACCGTTTGACGCTTTCATGAAAGACGGAAAAATCTATGGAAGAAAACTATTCCATTCTTTTTCGGTGACGGGCATAAAAATGGGGCGAAGAGAGTCAAGGGAATGCAATAATGCCTCTGTAGTCCAATTTTTATAGTAGTTCTCAAAAACGTGATATGGGTGGCTTTGGTGTGCTAATAACGCCTCAAACACGCTTCCTAACTCATAATCTTTTTCGACAGCCCATGCGGTGAACAGTTGTGCCCAACCCTCTTTAACGTTAGTGGATGCCCCGGCAAATAGATGCGTCCTCCAGGCTTTGGTCTTCCAAAGAGTGCAAAGATGTGAATAATAGTGCCCAAGCTCATGTATAAAGACAATGGATCTTAAATATGGCTCTGGAACTTGAAGCTTATCGGCGCATTCTTGTATTTTTCCACGAAGAAGTACAATCTTTGCCTCGAGACAATTATAATACCCCAGCATCTCAAAATCGTAAGGGCCTTGAAGGCATTCGTCTTGAAACTCCTTCGGCGGAGTGTCCTCATCAGAAAGTATGGTCAACGGATAATCCGGAGGAATGATGCCCAATGGCTCCAAAAGAATCTGGAGATTTGTTGCAAGTTTCTTGTCAGTGTCGGTAAACTTATTATTGTAAATCGTTTTCATAAGGCAAAGACTTTAACCACAAACTCAATTCTTTGACAATATCACTCGTTTCCTCCTTCAAAGGGGAGGACTCTTCCATCTGGAGATACTCAATCAATTCAGAATATGCCTGGATACCCTCCGCGGCTTTATCCAGACGCTCGGCGATCCGTGATGCACGTTCATGAACGGAGAGGAAGCGCCAAAGCCCAGCGTTGATGTACTCCTCCATTTTCTCTGGTTGTTCCTTGCACCATTGAACCAGATCATCTCTTTGTCGCCAGTCAAGCCAATCCAGATAACCTCTCTTCAGACACTCGACAATGTGATTCTCCTTGTAAACATACTCGTTAATCAACTCCATCCTGATGTCATTTGCGGAAGGTTCGCCGTTCGCGGGTACGTATTCATTGGCAAGGTAATGAAAAACATCGTCTAGAAGAAAGCGATTCTCGTTAGCCTGCGTGCTCAAGCGTTCCTCAAAAAGTGGTTTCCATTTAGAAGGATCGGAGAACCAATGTGCAACAAGGCAATGGCGCAATGAACCACCTAAAAATTCCCAAATATCATTAGCTTGCCAACAATCTTGAGAATACTTATCAATAATGGCCATATCTACTGCCAGTCGTGTCTCTTCGGTCAAGGACGGGTTGGACAGGATACGTTTGTACACGTCGTCATCATAACAGTCAAATAAGTGGATAAAAGATAAGTCATTAGGGCTGAGCTCTCCAGAAGTGACTTTGTCAATCAACTCAAGATCTTCCCGGGATAATTCCATGTCTGCTGTGTTAAATACAAATAATTAATAGTAAGGCCGTTGTGCAAATATACAAAATACATTCAAGGATTTGCGAAAGAATTTGTCCGGGGAAAAGTATAAATATTACCAATTAAACGAGATCATTATGTTCCCTCAAGAGTACATCAATCGCGGCCAGTGCACCTGGACCTGCTGCTCCGTCAGCCTCTGGTCTGACATGCACCACAACAAGAACCTCTGCAACATCCCATGCGGGAAGGTAGCCCGGGCCTACTGGCAGGGCAACAACGTCCATGTCGAGATGGAGGACGGATGGCATTACGTGTATGAGGACTTCAACACGTGCTCATCACGATGGAAGGGGTAAAGGAAGGGCTCTTCCTTTACCCCTTCTGACAAAGTTGGTTTTTTAAACAGAAATGAATAAACCCGTGACCGCGTTTTTGCTATATTTGTGAGACTAAAGTTATACATCACATGATTCTCACCACAACACCGTCAATAGAAGGACGCACTATCGCAGAATACAAGGGAGTGGTCTTCGGAGAAGTCATCTCCGGGGTAAACTTCATAAGGGACTTCGCCGCCAGCATACGCAACATCGTCGGTGGCCGCAGTGGCTCCTATGAGCACGAACTCATCAACGCCCGAGCGAACGCTATGGAGGAAATGGCTCAAAGGGCCCAGGCACTGGGTGCGGACGCCGTCGTTGGAATCGACGTCGACTACGAGGTCCTAGGAGAGAACGGCGGTATGCTGATGGTAACCGCTTCCGGCACTGCCGTCAAGCTAGAAAAGAATGGGTAAACGGTGTAAGACAAAAGACCTCCGAATCACGGAGAAAGATTTCATGCTGGCGAACCGCAGGGCGGCCCGCATGGAAGAGATTGCGCTTCATGGTAAGCCGGTGTCCGCCAGGACGCTGCTCCACAAGTCCAAGAAGGTCTATAACCGAAATAAACTGAACCCGTTAAATGAGGACAATTACTAAGAAAAACATAAAATGAAAGACGAGAAAGTATACAAGGGGAAAAGGTATTCCTACGGGGAATTGTCCGACAAGTTTGAGGAAGTCCTTTTCGTATGGGACTCCGGTGCCGATTATGTACTGTTCGGAGATGGAAAACGATTCGGGCTCTTCAGAAACTCCGGTTTCGAGATGGGGAGTTCTCCGAAGTACGCCTATGCCATAGGGGAGTATCTGGGATACACGAAGGCATATCTTTTCAACATGCATGCAGGTGCGAGGCCGGAGGAATATGAATACGCATACCAGTGCTATCTGGCCCTCGGTAGCAAGGAAAAATGGATTATCTATGCTTTTGACCTGCATAGCGCTTTCGACGTGAATAATGATGACGAACTTCCCGGAGTGAGAGTAATGGCGGAGTCCTCGGAGGGAATCGGGGACGCAATAGAGAAACTGTCCAAGGTCATAGGTATCCACATCGACAGGTGGTTCGACCTTTCAACCAAGGATTTCACCACCCTGTGGAAGCCGTATTAGGAATCCTATGATGGAATTGACTGCGGTCCGGAAAATTATGCGGAACCTTCTCCGGATAATATTGAAGAGCTGAATGATAATCAGATATTTGTCTTTGGCAGCAACCTCCAGGGACGTCACGGCGGAGGGGCTGCAGATGATGCCATAAGGTTATTCGGTGCCGTCTGGGGGCAAGGAGTGGGTCTTCAGGGCCGCAGCTATGCCATCCCCACGATGCACGGCCCTGTGGAGGAAATCAAACCCTACGTGGACGAATTCCTCGCCTTCGCGGCGGAGCATCCGGAACTCGAGTTCCTGGTGACGAGGATTGGCTGCGGCATAGCCGGGTTCGATGACGCGGAGATCGCGCCCCTTTTCGCCGGAGCCGCCGGGATGCCCAACGTCCGGCTCCCGGAGAGTTTCATCAGGATACTGCAGGCATAGACACTGCCAATCAGCGGTACTCCACAACGACCCTTTCGTGGCGCGTCACCTCCTTCATGGGGGTGCCGTAATCCGTGAAATCATCGCATCCGTTGGAATGGTAGCGACGGAATTCGTAAAACTTTCCGCAGTAGCGGATGACGTACTGCATTTCCACGCATCCGTGTTCCACGCCAAAGTCGACATCCTTGACGGAAACCAGCGCGATCCCCGACTCTTCAAGCCATTTCTTATAATTGGAGAAATTCTTTTCTTCTATAATATAACCTTGTTTTATGTCCGCATCCAACTGTTCTTCCAGTTCGGGAGAGAGTTTTTCGGATGCGAGGCGTTCCGCCCACTTGTCCACATTCTTCCAGGAAGAGAAATCGAAATCAAAGGGGAGGCAGGGATCCTCACCCTCGTCCAGATAATTGTCTTGGAAATAGGAAAAGTATTCGATAAAGTCATGCAAGTTTTCCGGGTGAGGGTGCGGGTCGCATGCATCGTCCAGAAAATACCACAGAAACTTGGTGAATACCGGTTGCTTGGAAGTTGCCATATTATCAATAAATCAAAATTCCATTTTTCCGCCCTTCTCCTTCATCTCGTCGTATCTGCTCCTGTTCAGGCGGAAGAGCGACCCGATGCGTCCGGGGCGTCCCTTGCGCGGCTTCTCGGGCTCTCCGAGTATGGCGTACTCGCGCTTTGCCTTAGGCATGCTCGATACGGAAAACCTTATGTCGCTGGATTCGTAGTGGCGTTCCGGGGCCTCGAACAGCGCGTCGAAGTCCTTCAAGACCATCATCTTGTCCTGATCCGCACCGTTCTCCGGCTCCGCCGGGTCGAGGATGCCCGAGGCTAGGATCTTCCGCTGGAAGTTGCGCCTGTCGAACTTCACCCCCAGGATGGCCTCGTATAGGCGCTGGAGGTCGGGTATGGTGAACTCCTCGTCCAGAAGGTCGAAGCCCACCGGCTTGAAGTGGATGTCCTGGCGGAGCTTCTCCAGAGCCTCGCGGAATATGTCTGAATGGTCGAAGGCGAGGGGAGGGAGTTCGTCCACGGGGAACCACCGGGCATCCTCCGCATCGTCGCCGCCCACCACTTCGGAAGGCTTCACGAGCGCGTAGAAGGCTATTGTAATCACCCGCTCGCGCGGGTCGCGCGAGGGATTGGAGAAGACGCCCAGCTGGACGATGGAGGAGGACGGCTCCAGGGACGTCTCCTCGCGGAGCTCGCGAAGCGCTCCGGCCTCGGCCGTCTCGCTGTTCTTCAGGAACCCGCCGGGGAACGCCCAGCAGCCCCTGTAAGGATCGCCCCCGCGGCGCACAAGCAGGACCTTCAGCCGCCAGTCCTCAAATGTGAAGATCACGCAGTCCGTGGTTACGGCCATGTGTTCGTAACGGTACTGCCAGGGGAACTCCGCCCCCGGGGCGTATGTGAAGTTCTTGTCCATATCCGTGTGCAAATATAGGCCTTTTCGGCCGTATTTTCAAAAAAAATGTGTCAAAAATACACGAAATATTTGCCAGCAAAAAAGATTATGCATATATTTGCGTCAAAATGACACGAAATAGAAATTAAACAGATCGACGAAATGGAACAAAATGCTGAAAAGACAAGAATCTACAACGTAATCATCATGGACCGCAGCGGATCTATGTGGGACATACAAAAGGCGGCCATACAGGGCTACAACGAGGTCCTCGGGGGAGTGAAGGACGCGGCGCAGAGGTTCGCGGACACGCAGGAGCACTTCTTCACCCTAGTGCTGTTCGACAGCACCGGCATCGACGAGGTGTACTGGAACGCCCGCGTAGGCGACGCGACGATCCTTACCGACAAGACATACGTACCCGGCGCGTCCACTCCCCTCTACGATGCCATGGGACATACGCTTACGAAGCTCCAGAAGCAGCTGGAGGACGACAAGCGCTGCTCGGTGGCGGTGACGGTGATCACCGACGGATACGAGAACAGCTCGAGGGAGTATGACGGCGCCGCCGTGAAGGCTCTGGTCGAACACCTGAAGGGGCTCGGGTGGTCCTTCGCCTACATGGGCACGGACCACGACGTGCAGAGCGTGTCGGTGAGCCTGTCGATCAGCAACGTAATCAAGTTCGAGAAGAACGAGGAGGACACCCTGAGGAACTTCAGGAAGGAGAGTAATTCCAGGAAGAAGTGGTCAAAGAGGCTGAACGATTTCGACATTGCAAACGCCGGTGCCCTGTTCGAGGACCGAGTGTCGTTCTGCGCGAAAAGTGCGGAGCGCTACTACGACGACGAAGAACCGGAGGACGAATAAAGGTTTCGCCGACGTTTCGTATTATTGGGAGGAAAACCAATTAACTGCCATCACATGTTGGGAGCAATATCAGGAGACACCATCGGCTCGGTATACGAGTTCCACAACACCAAGGACTACAACTTCGTGCTGTTCAGCGAGCATGGCAGCTACACCGACGATACGGTCATGACCATGGCCGTGGCGAGGTGGCTGCTCTCCGACCCCGCTCACACGTACCAGGGGCTGGAGGACTCGATGCTCCTGCTGGCTGACACCTTCCCCTGCCCGATGGGCGGGTACGGAGGGAGCTTCGACAACTGGCTGTTCCGTCCGGACCTTCTCCGGCTGTACGGACAGGTCTCCGCGGCCATCACCCACAACCATCCCGAGGGAATCAAGGGAGCGCAGGCCACCGCGGCCGCGATCTTTCTCGCCCGCACCGGGAAGTCGAAGGAGGAGATCCGCGAATACATCGGGAATACCTACGGTTACGACCTTCACAAGACCTGGGAGTACTGGCACCCGATCTATGACTGGGAGGACAGCTGCCAGGGGAACGTCCCGCAGGCGCTCATCGCCTTCCTGGACTCCTCGGACTTCGAGGACGCCGTGCGGAAGGCCGTGTCCCTAGGAGGGGACAGCGACACCCTCGCGTGCATAACGGGAGGCATAGCGGAGGCGTTCTACGGCGGAATGCCCGAGCAAATAGCCGAGAAAGCCCTGGAGAACCTGCCGCAGGACTTCATTGGCATCATCCGGGAAGTCATGCGGAAGACCGCCTATGGCGGGCTGTACGGCCCGGACGCGTTCCGGTAGCCTGTCTTGTATTTTCTCGTATACGGCACCGTCCCGGCCGTTCCTGTCTGCTGGAGGCCGGGATTTTTTTTCAAGACTTGACGTAATGTGTTATGAAAGAAAGACATATTTGCATTTGGATGAAACTGAAATTCATTATAGCTCGCAAGTCCAGCCCGGAGGCTGGCGGCGTTCTCGCGGAAGTGGAGCGTCAGCGGTTGGATCGGGTCATGGAGAAGCTCAGCGACGACGGCGTCCGGCGGATGGAGGCCGACGCTATGCGGGAATGCCGCCGGTTGTACGAAGGGTCGCTCTTCGACTGGAACGACATGTGGGCCCTGACGGACATGAGGCGGTACGTGTGGAGGGAGATAGAACCGGACATTCCCTCCTGGATGAGGTTCAGGCTGTGCGTTGGAGAGGGCGTATGGAACGAACTGGCGGAGACGGCCAGGAGACTGAACTGGGCCGCTGGCCATGGAGAATAGATTCTTTCCGTGTCCCGATCCCCGGGACTTCTTCGCGTCCCCCGATATGGAACGGTTCATGTGGCAGCTTTACGCGTTGATGGACAGGACAGGAACGAAAAAGTAGCCTTTCAGGAGTAATACTTCATCTGGTAATACCGTATATAGAATTAGGGGACTTTCGCTGCAAAACGCTGAGGGACCTGATGTTTTTTGTATATTTGGGGAAGATATAACCATAGGAACAATAACACTTGGAATATGATTAGACTTATATATAGTCCATACTTTGGACCGCGTCCCTATGTGGATCTGCAGTCGGAGGACGGAAAGAACCTCTTCGGCGCAAAGGCTGTTGGGACATCCGGACTGTTGAATGAACTTGAGTTGCGGCTAGGGCTAATGGGAAATGCATTGCCGGAAGTGGACCGTCTAGTGGCATACGTAAAGGCCATGCGAGTGGCTTTGAAAGCTGATTCTTCTCTTTTCTTCGCCGATTCCATGCGCAATGACGAACTCGGTACCGCGAAGGTGTTACTCGGGTGGCGTGATGCGCTCGTGATGGAAGCATGGGACGGGCGGCACGAGGGATCCGAGCGCCTTCGCGGGCTGTCTGTCGTGGAGTCCTCCTTTGATGCGCCCGGCGTGCCCGACCGATGGAAGGCGGTTCTCACCATGCTTAAAAAAGGTCTGTCCCGGGTCCTTGAGGGTTTCTCTATAGAGTGCAGGACCTGCGAGGAATCACTGCCCGGAATCATCAGGGAATGCCTTCTCGCCATCCCGGAGAATGGTGCATCCGTGTCTTTCGATGTCCACACCGATCCGGTGGCGCCGGAGGGAACGGCGTTGAGAAAAGTCCAGGACCTGCTAGCGGGAACCGCAGACACCGGTGAGGGGAAGGAATCCCTCCCTGAGGACGATACCTTCCGCCGGATACATTTCACCTATGGCTATGACGCATTCCAGTACATCGCCGCATCGCTGGAGGCGAAGGACGGCCTGGTGCTGGTAACGGGCGAACCTAAGCGTCTGAACGATACCCTCGCCGCCATCGACCGTCCCAAGGTAGGCGCGACGGCAACAGGCTACCCCCAGACGGAGCAGTTGTTCCTCCTTGGGCTGGCATTGTTCCGCAAACCCTTGGACGTGAACGCGCTCAGCTCCTACCTTCGCGTCCCCCACAACCCTCTCGGAAAGCTGCACGTCAAGAAAGAAGCCAAGGACGGGTCTGTCTACTACAGGGCCCTGCACAGGGAACTACTGGACGGCCTTCTGGAGAATGGCGGCCTTTTTGGATCTTACAAGACGATACTTGAAGCATCCTTCGACAAGGATGGGAAACCTCTCTCAGAAAAGGAGATACTGCGTGTCAGGGAACGCATCGACATGTGCTTCGTCGACCGCCCCTCCGCGGACATTCCGGTGAAGGCCCTGGTCTCATACCTTGAGAACATTCGCCGTTGGGCTGACGAAGGCGCTGCGGTGAGAGAGGACAGTGGACTGTCTGCGTTGTCGTCCTGTTGTACCGCCACGTGCTCCCTGCTTGAGGGTATGGAGGATGGAGCCATTGCTCCGGACACCCTTTCCAAGTGGGCGGTTTGTCTCATGAAGGAGG
>OCVV012876080.1_pt1 | contig 11269 bp, 1 predicted proteins | sample 1539721 | NCBI WGS metagenome assembly OCVV01 (sample SAMN02144230, study PRJEB22623) | gut metagenome | biome: sheep rumen | host: Ovis aries | place: New Zealand | reverse complement strand
CCCCAATCCCCAATCCCCAAATATTAAATAAAATCAGCATTTAAAAATAATATATTTAAAATTTCAAAAAAAAATAAAAATTTAAATTAACAATTAAAAATGAAACAGAAAAAAAATGATCCTTCAGATAAAGCGGAGTTAATCGAGGATCCAACCAAGTACTATGATAAATTGGTAAAAATAGAAGAAGAAATGTCCAACCTTCAATCATTAGAAAAAGACTTGAGCAATTTTATTTCAAATATTGAAACAGAATTAGCCAATAAAACGAGTCACGATCCAGAATTAAGAAACAGTGATACAATAGACTGTATAAAAATATATTTCCAAAAAGTTCAAGAAAAAATCGAGAATACTTATGTAAAACTAACATCAACAGTGCGAGAAAAATTATATTATATAATATATAATATAATCATATTATTCCTTAATTACATAGAAAAATTGCGAAAATATAATTATTCCCTTCATGGAATCGAATTCGTCGAATGGCTCATAACATTAATGGAATCCAATATTGTCTTATCGCATATTAAATATATGAAATTAAGAACACAACTTTATCTTCTAATTTGCTTCTTATACGAAGATTGCAAAGGATTCAAAGCAGCTTTTGGTTTTATCACCAAAGGAATAAATAAATTATTAGAACTTAAATCTATCGAAGAACAACAAAGACCTTTGCCGGATTATATGCAGGATATTTTCGACGAAAATTTAAAACATTTGAGATACTTCGAATTCAAATATGGAATCATTAGCGGAAATTTAAATTTCGAAAGTTGGAAAAAGAAACTGGAAGAAACTTATGATGTTAATATGAGCGACAAAAATGATAAAAACGCTGAGAATAAAGAAAAGGATAAAAATAAAATTGCTGAAAATATTTTAAATAGAAATATTTGTGCGATAAATTCCATATCGAATTTATCTTTTTATAATAGTATAGTAAATCACGAAGGGACAAAATACGATTGGAAAAACAATATGATAAATTACATATATACCACTTTATTTAAGCCTGATATTGACAATATAAAAAATGGCATTATTGAATTCATCGATAAGAAAAAGCGTGATTTGGAATTAAGTTCTAAAATAACTCAGAACGAAAAAAATTATGACGAAATCCTCAATGAGGCAATTAATACCAATACCGAAAAAGAAATAAGGAATTATGAGCATTCATCCAAGGTAGTTCCTTTAGAATTACATGTTGAACTTTTAAAGGCCTGTTATGACAATAAATTATATAAGGAATTCATGGAATTAATTGATAGCATAAATACCCGTATTAAATATCGTCATGTGAAACATCCTTACATTTCAGATGTAGATATACAAATGAGCTCAATTCAATATGCTAATATTCCTAATGGTTATGAGAAAATTCCTTTAGATTTGAATATAAATAATTACAAAAGAGAAATAAAGAAATTGAGAGAAGCAGGGAAATATATATCAAATATGGATAAAGAAAGTAGTCAACTTGCTTCATTAGTAGCCAAAGGAAATAAGAAAGATAAAAAAAAAGATGCAAAAAAAGACGCAAAAAAGGACCCAAAAAAAGATGCAGCACAAAAAAAACCCGAAAAAAAAATCAACGAAGAAAACGCCGTGCCAAATCCTTACGAAAAAATAGAAAATTTAGAACACAATTTTGTCTACTTATTATTACGTCGTTCCCATAATCCAAATAAAGCCTTGACGAATATTCGTATAGTAATGTCAAACGATTACAAAATAAAAAAAGATATAAAACCCAACGAAAGAGCCATTGCCCTTCCTGTTAAAATATTCAAAGATAATTTATACGAAAAAGAACAGAAGATAGTTCTTGGAGAACAAAGCACAAAGTTTTTCCCTTATATTATCATAACGAAAGGCTCCTCACAAGATTTATCCGACGATAACGAGAAACTTAATGCAATTGTTGACGTGTTTCCTTTAATAAGTAATTGCCCTTATGCAACGCCCAAAATGAACTATGTTAAAATAGAGCCGGAAATAACAATACAAGGAAAGAACTCAGACCCGAATTATATCAGTTATAATTTTTCGCATTTTTATGTAAATTTAACTTATTTAAATGATAAAAGTTTTTATATGATAGAACGCGAAGTTGAAATATTACGACATTTATTCGAATTAGAAAATTCATGTCTTGATAATAAAGATAAAATAGAAAACCCGAGTGAAGAAAATAATAGTAAGGAAGATTACACTGGAAGACAATATCAATTCCTTAAATTGAATTACAATTTCGAAAAGCTCGATTTATTAGCAACTTGGATTTATAATTCTATACAGGACGAATGTGGTAATTATTTTTTGAATATGCGTTCGAATTTTTTATATGATATATGTATTTTAATTTATAAGAAATATCTCAAAAACTTTTTGGAACGCATTGATTATTTCAATTCTTTCAAAGACGAATTAGAACAAAATTTAGTAAATGAAATAGCCCAGATAATAAATTCATTATTCAGTCAGATATTTAATACATTATTCTGTATTCATTACGTTTTAACAAATATACCACATAAAGATGTGATAATATATGGCTATATAAGTTTATTATTAGGTGACTATGCTGAAAAGACAGGGAATAACGCTACTGGAGTTGTAGTGTTAAAAGACACAATTGAATTTATCGAAAAAGCGAAAGAAAAGGAGGACATATTCGGAATTGATAATAGAGAAAATAAACAGACATTTACTTCGTTTACGTGTGATAATAATAAAATATATAAATTAAAAGAAGAAATTGATGGGAAATATTATGATTATGTCAAGAAAATTAATAAAAAAAGAAGAGTTAATTATCGATTGATTAATGAACAAGGAATATCAAAGGCAGATCCTGATATAATCAACGAGGAAGATTTCGAAGTTAATTATGTAGAAAATGAATACAACGAATATTTGGAAAAAAAAGATAAAAAATTATATGACGGGAATAAAATTTATTTAAATGATGAAAAAAATAAGGACAATATAAAAGTGAATTACTCCATAACAGAATACGAAAATGATTTAAATTGTATATACATCGAATTAATTATGAAATATTATCGCATGTATATCAAAAGCGGTGAAGGAATTCTCGATAAAATTAAAATGTATGAAAATTTAAAAAAAAATAAAAAAAATCTCGAAACGAAAAAATTAAAGAAAAATACATTGCCCCATATAAATTTGCCAGAGCGCATCACGAAAAAATTAGATATAATAAAAGGCGAATCCGCCGTCCATGTTAAAAATAACATGAATGATTTAAAAAAAATATTACAGGAAGGAGGAAAATTGCAACCGGATAAACCAATATTATCCAAAAGCGAGAAAGTGATGAAATTAAATATTAATAAAAATTCGTATTTAATGGCATTATATAATGCTTCCTTGGCTTCAATGCGACCTAAGAATAAACAAGATCAGATATATTTATTAACCATAAGTAATAATAATATCGACCAAGTAATAAAAGAAGAAGATGAAAGATATAATTATTACTCTAAATATTTTTTCTATATTAAATCTCTAGAAAGATTTAATGCTAATACAAATGAATTATCATATCATTATTATCCCTATAATTTACTTTATAAACCAATCATGGTGGATAAATACGAAAAAATCCCGGAACCGATATTAATACACAAAACTTCGAAAAATTGTAGCTTTATTTTCCCTTTGGTGAAAATAAAGAAAGATCAATTAGATAAAGTTCATCATAACATTTCCAAAGTTAAAATGTTCGGACAAATTTCCACTGGATCAAATATAGTTCAATTAAATAATACATCTTTAACCAACACAAATAAAATTATACCAATAATAGACTCAATCACTATCCAAAATTTAAAAAATAACGAAAAATATATTTTCGCTTATGCCGCTTTCGATAATGATGAAACAATGGTGAATACCATAGGTTCAACGTCTAAAGAAGTCGAATTGTATTTTCCTTTACCGATACATTATATATCTTACCATGTTTGCAAAGTGGCATTTGAATTTAAATTTTATAATATATGCAAAGAACGAAGTAAAATCGTGTTTAATTATTTCACGGAAAAAAGTGACATAAAGGAAATAAAATTAGATAATAAAAATAATTCGATAATTTTAAATAAATTAAAATATGATTATGTATATCGCACATCCTTATTCGAATTAGAAGGGGTCGCATATTGCTTTTATTACTTAGCGAAAAGTACTTATAATTTAAAACTTAATGAGCATTTAATCGATAACAAAGTCGAATCGAATGTTTATAAACAACAAAAAAATGTTCTGAAAATTTTAAATATATTAAATTTAGGTTTGGAAATAGCGATATATTTGAGAAATTATAAATTAATTAAAATGTTCGTGATTGAACTATATAATACTTCGGTGCAAATAATTAATAAAGAAAATTTATATAAAGAACTTTTAAATATCTATATGAAAATGAGTTTAGGAGTGAATATAATTCCTAATGATATATGGGATATTAATTTAAGAAAAATTTCTTCATTGATTGTATATAATATATTCATTTTAGGAAATATGATTAACGAGCCTGATATAGTAAAAAAGAGTTTAATAATGGATTTAGGTTTAAAGAATAAAAAATATTATCCATTCAAATATACCTATTTACAAAAAGAAGAAGAAGTAATTGAACAAAAAGATAAAAAAGACAAAGGGAAAGCCAAGCCTCAAGAAAACAAAAAAGAAGAAAATAAAGTCGAAGAAAATCCAAATGAAAAACCGCCTGAACCTAAATTTAAAGAGATATCAAATTCAGTTTTAAAAGACATAGAAAAAGAATGTCAAGAAATTATCGAATTTATTTATAGCTGTGGAGATTATAATGAATTAGTCAAGGCTAAATTAGATATATATAAAGATATTCTTGATACCTTAATAGAAAAATATAATGGCGAAATAAATAATGCAAATGCTAAAGATAAAAAGGATGCGAAGAATCCTGTTGAATCAGAGCCAAGTAAAGAATTTTATCCGAATTTGCAAAGCGAAATAGATAAATATAAATTGGATATAAATGATTTAATTGAAGTATGGGATGGATTTAAGACAGAAGGAATTAAATATGTGCAAAAATATATAACATCTGGAATAAGCAAAAATAATTATTATCAATTTTTGGATAAAATGCTCAAAAAATTAATTCAGAATTTCATTGGGGGATTATATTCATCTGGTGGTTCAAGTGATGCAAAAAAAGATAAAGCCCCAGCACAAGGTGCTCCATCCAATTTCGGAGAAATTTTATCAACAATTGATGCTTTTCTAGTCCAAAAAGAAGATAATGAATTTATTTTAAATATTTTTGAACAAAAATTACAATTTATTTCAGGAGATATTTTATATAAATTAAAAGTAAGAATTAGAGACTCTTTAGCAAATATAAAACAAGAAATGGAAAAAAAGAAAAACAAAATGGAAATTGACCTTGAAAAAATGGGAGGGGATATCGAAGAAAAATTTTTCGGTTGCATAGTTCAAGAAGAAATAAAACCCCCTTATGATACCTTGAACGAAAATGACATTTTGAAAATAAAAGAAAAACTTTATTGGATATCGGATTTATATTATAATAAAGGAATAATATTATATCTCGATTTTCTCCAATCGAATCATGTTGAATTTATGAATTACGATTTTAATAATTTTTTCAATTTCAGATTATGTGATATAAAAAAATTAGATAAATATGGCGAGAAAAACGACAAAGAAATCGATGATTTAAAATTATTAGATATTAAATTAGGTTTCTTTAATCAAAAAGAAAAAAAAGCGGAAGAAAAAAAACTCGAACAAGAGCCAGGACAAATTCCTGAAGGTGAAAAGCCAGTGAGTCGTACAGGTAAAAAAGAAGATAATAAGAAAAAACCTTTACCAAAAAAAGATGATAAAAAAAAGAAGGACGTAAAAGGTAAAGAAGCCGAGGAAGAAAATATCGACCCGAATGATGATATCTTAGATCGAAACATTGCTGAACGATATCAGAAATTAAATAAAATATTTGAACAATTTGCCCTTTGCGCTTTGTGTAATAATGACACAGAAAATTATTCCCATCTTGATAATTTAATATATTTTATATATAATATAATTATATATGATATGTTATCACCATATAATTGTTGTGATGATATCATAATAAAAAACGAAGACGAAGATAGTGAAACTAATCCTTATAAATCATTACCGAATAATATCTGGTCATATTTGATCATCATTGGAGAAGTGGCTTTAGTCCGTCTAAATCAATTAAAAAAAGGAAGTCAAAATTTCACCGAATTTGATTACGATTATGAACTTAATAAATTCAGAGCATTAATCACCGAAAATAAATTCAATGCCCCAATTGAAAAATTCCATTCTTTATCTAAATCATTAAAGCCGGTAAAAAATAAATTAGACGAGGAAAATTTATTAGATTCATATTCTAGACATATTAATATAGATATATATATCGAATTACTTACTTTTATTATGCAATGTGCATATTATAAACAAAGATGGAGTGTCCTGAGTGAATTCATTACAAAATTTAATGATGTGACTAATGAACTTTTTAGTCAATTTACTTTGGCCTTTTTAATCGAGGGACAAAAACATATTTTTGAAAAGGCTAATTCCAATACACAAAATAAACAAGAAGAAATTAATAAAAGAGTCGAAGTGTATGAAACTTGGAAAAATTCAAGAAAAAAAAATAAAAGACAACAAATGATCACAGGGGAAATACCACCGGAACAATTAGAATTCGAAAAGGATTATGCAATACTATCAAATGAATTAAGTATTTATACTTCGATAAGTGATATGCTGAAAAATGATAAAGAAAAAAGTGAAAAATTATATGAGAGCTTTTTAAATGATACAAATAATGCTTTAAAAGCGGTGCAGACTTGTCGAAAAAAATACGAAGAATATCAGATAGAATTAATGTCCTTAGAAAAATACAAATATAATTTCGGAATAAATTATAGCAATTTCATAAATAAATTCAAAAATTTGCAATTTCTTCAAAGTAATATGTTAATAGGGTATAAAAATTGCATTCAAGTTTTGAAAAAAAGACAAGAAAATTATTTGCTTATTCAAATATTATATGAAATGAGTTTAGTCCTTTATTCAATGCATACAGAAAAGACTTTGAGACAAGCCGAAGTATTTTTCAATGAGGAAATTGATACAGTGTTCCAGAAATTATATTCAGTTAAAGGTTTTCGTGATATAAAATTCGAAAATTATATCAACGCTTCAGGGTCTAAAAATATATATGTATTGCCCTCTTTCCTTTACGCGATTAAATCCTTACATAAATTATCTAAATATTGTTATGATAATTCTTTATATGATCAATTAGAATCTGCCTTATTTGCTTCGAAAATTACGTTCTATGTATTAAATAATATTATACCAAATCCCTCGATATATTCAGCATATGGCACTTATAGATTAAATGATATAAATGAAAATGTAAATATTTTCGATTCGAAATTTAATATTAAACCAGGGGATTTATTAGTATCATTAATTGAGCTAAGTCAGATATTAATTTCTTATAATAAATTCGAGGAATGTTTACCCATGCTTTGTTTAGCTGAATATTTAGCTTGTGATAAATGTAAAAATATTAACTATACTTTATTTAGTAGAATACTCAAAATAATATGCTTAGCGGAAATTGGTTATATAAATGAAGCTTTTATGAATTATTATAAAATAATAAAAAAATATGATTTACCACAAATTCTTAGTTCGGGATATAAAGTTTATTCAACAGGGAAATATGCGAATTTAACTCATAATGAAGACAAAGTTAATTATTTTAATAATTTACCACCAGATGATGAAAAAAATATCAATGCTTTAAATACACTGATTAAATTAACGATTGATAATGATTTAAAAAGTTTCTTAGGACCGAATTTATATTATTATTTACAATATAGTAAATTAATTATTTTATTCAAAGTAACAAATAAAGATAATTATAATTTATACCCAGATAAAAATAATTTTAGTAATTTAAGAGATGAAACATTTATTCGCATTGAAAAAGAATGCCGAGAAAATATTGCTATTTTAAGCACATATGAAGATATCAACTTTTTAATGAATTGTATGAAATCGATAAAATACAATGAGCTTAATTATAAAGATAATATAATCATATTACAAAATAAATTAAATGAAATAATAGATGCGAATAAAATAACCAGCGATGAAATAAAAAATTTCATAACATTGAAATATAATAAACAAGATATTGAATTATCAAAAGAGCGTTATGAATTAATTTTTAAATTCAGAATATTATTAAGTCAGTTATATATATGTCAAGGTCTTTATATAAATTCATCAATGATAATATATAAATCCATCGAGAATTTCAATAGATTATTATCAAATGAATACGGCAATAAAATATTTAATTTTGATAATGGAGAAGATTTCATCCCAGATTTAAAACCAAATGAAATAAGTATAGGAGGAGGTGGAGCAAAAAGTGGTAAACCTCCAGCAAAACAAGATAAGAAAGATGCCAAACCCGTAAAAAAAGATGATAAAAAGGGAAAAAAAGATAATAAAGATTTACAAGAAAATGCACCAAATGTTGACCCTGAATTACAAATTAAAGAATTAATGAAAATAATCGCGGAAAAAATATATAAAAATCAAAGAATTATCCCCAATAGTGTTTATTGGTTTAAATTACACTTGTATCATTTAACTAATTTATATAAAATGAATCGATTTAAAGATTGTCTTTATATCATTAATAAAATAATAAAAAATAGTCAAAAAATAAATGACACCTATTTCTTTATTCGAGCTAAAGAAATCGAGATAATGATTTATGTACAACAATATGATATAATGAAAGCGCAAAAATCTTATGATGAAATTTTACAAAGAGGAAAAACTAATTTCATTAATGATTATGAATTATGTGTATTTTATGGAAATTTCGCTGAATATCAATTCATTGAAAAAAATTATGAATTAGCTTTAAATTTGATTAAATTCGCCAGGAATATTTTGTGGGAAAAATATGCCTCTTTTAATTATTTAATTCAACCCCAAACGATTTTTTCAGAAAAAAATATAAATAATTTATATATCGATAAAGAAATGATGAATAAATTAATAGATAAAGAAACAAATATCAGTGCTAAAATCGGAAATGCGAAAAAAGATCCAAAATCAGGAGGAGGAGATAATTCTGGACAATTATTAATTGATTATTTCTCGACAGAACAAATTTTCGAAAATCCAAATTATGATAAAGATAATTATTCAAGTCCTAAAATAGAATATCAAAAAGATACTTTTGAAAATATATATTATAAATATACTGAATTAATATGTAAAATAGATTTAAAATATGTTTATTTCCAAATATGTAATCCTCAAAAAAATAACGAAATAAATATCCAATTATGTGAATCTATATTAAAAGATTTATTGATTATGTTTGATAAATTATTATATCAACATACATATTATAAAACATTGACCTATTATTTAATAGGTATGTTGCACAAAATTAAATTCGTGAAATATTTAAAAGCATTTTTACAAAAAAATTTCTTGGAAAATCAGAAACTTTTAAAGAAAAATAATTTAGAAGTATTAACTTTAGATAAAATAATCCTATTTAAATATTGTCATTACTTCAACGAGGCTTGCAATAAGCAATTTTTACCAACATTAAAACAAGCAAAAGAAAATTTCAAAAAAGCTTTAGATTTTTGCAAAAATGATTTCTTCATTTTCGAAAATAGTTTTAGTGTTTTAGATATCACATCACAATTAGCCGATATTTCTATACTTTTAGCCGAGTATAAAATGCACCAAAATTTAAAATATGCTGATATAAATCAAGTCGTGGTTAAAATAAATTCATTAATGAATCGACAGATATTTTATGATAAACCAAACGATGATTTGCAGTATTTAAAAGAAGAAAATTTAGAACAAGATATGAAAGATTTAATTAAGCAATTTAAAGAAGATAAAAATAAGAAGGATAAAAATGAATATGTGAATTATATTAAACAATATATATATTATAGTGACCTTTCTATAAAGATAAAAGAAATCAAGAAAACAATAATCGAAAATACTCATGAATTATGCACTGGGATTAGTTTAATCGATGTATCCAAATTACCAAAGGATATTACTTTACAAATATTAGAAAGTGATTATATCACGAAAAAAAATAATAAAGATTTCGTGCAAAATATTGCTATAAAAACTAGCATTGATTCATTCGATGTAATAAATTTATTAAAAAATTACATGAAAGAAATAGACTATTTTAACTTTAATCAAACTTTGGATGATTCATTAGACGAAAAATTAAAAAATTTAACTAAACTTCATAAATTTTTAAAAACAAATTTAAGTTCATATCAATCAAAATGTTGCATAGAATTTACTCCTCAACAAGATGATGACGCTTTAACTTCGATCGATTTTATAACAAATGATCAAATAAATGTAAGCTATGCTTTATTACCTTATGAAACAATATCTCATTTAAGTGGACTCAATGGCGACTTTAATCAAAAAAATGGCGATAAATATATAAATTTAATATACTTATTAGGAAATAATTCTAAATCAGCAATTCCTCAAGAAAATGCCCCGGTTAAACCAGAGCCTGTAAAGCCGAAGGCTCCGGCTAAAAGCACTAGGAAAAAAAAGAACGATAAAAAAGAGGCCAAACCCACCGAGGAAGCGAATAGTGATGGGGGCAGAGAAAATATTATTTATGGAAGGATAATGATAAGCGAGAAATTTTTGATGAATTTAAATCAAAGAATTTATAATTTAAAAACACAATGTAGAATGAGTATGACTTTAAGCGAAGAAAAAAAGAAAAGAGATTTCAAATATTATCAAATTGATTATTATAATTTAATTTATGATTTTATTAAAGAAATATTTTTCGGGAAAAAACAGTTTAATGAAGTTAAAAAAATAAAAGATGTGATTAAAGAAGAAGATATTGGAGAAGTCTCTGTGGATAATTTAGAATTCTGGTTCAATTTTTGCAATTTCTCTTTTTATAAAACGACCAATACTAAATTTAATGAATTACTCAGAAAAATTCATAAAACTCTGATTAATTAAATATTAAAATAAAATTAAAATAAATTTAATTATTTATTCTAATTTTTTATAATTTAATAATAAATTAAATAATATTATATAATATTATTAAATG
>OCVV011351993.1_pt1 | contig 11269 bp, 9 predicted proteins | sample 1539721 | NCBI WGS metagenome assembly OCVV01 (sample SAMN02144230, study PRJEB22623) | gut metagenome | biome: sheep rumen | host: Ovis aries | place: New Zealand | reverse complement strand
TAAAAGTTTTATAAATGGCAAAACAAGAGAAATCTTGCGACGCAAAGCTATAGGGCCTAAAAGTTTTATGATTCATTGGCAGCCAGTTGCGCTTATCAGATGTCCTTTAGGCAGCGAGTATGGTTTGCTTTGCATACGACGATTGCTTAAGGGATTTTCTTTTGGAAATCATGCAGGTATCCTTGCCTGTCGATCGGGTAAGAGCACTCAGGGGGACATATATGATTACGTATTCACAGTACTCAGACATTGGTAACAGAGAAAAAAATGAAGACAGTGTGGCCTTGTTATGTGATGGACATGAAGGCCTTTTTGTTTTGGCAGACGGACTTGGTGGACATGGAAAAGGAGAATATGCTTCGGCAACCGTCGCGCGCACCAGTATCCAGATGTACAACGATAACAAAGACGGGTTTTTGCTTGACCATTCCTTTGACAGGAGTCAGGAGATACTGCTCAGGGAGCAGAAGGAGAATAATGATCTTGACGGAATGAAGACAACGATGGTCTCCCTTCTGGTAAAGAAGGACAGCGTCAAATGGGCGCATATAGGGGATTCGAGATTATACTATTTCAGGAAGAAGAAGCTTGTCTCAAGGACCCTGGACCACAGTGTTCCGCAGATGCTCGTCTCAATGGGGGAGATCAAGGAGAAGGATATACGGGGGCATGAGGATAGAAACAGATTGCTCAGAGTCATGGGGAGTCCCTGGGGAGAAAGGGCTTACACGGTTTCGGAAACTGTGAAAGTGAACAAGGATGCGGCATTCCTCCTGTGCTCCGACGGGTTTTGGGAGAATATATACGAAGAGGACATGGTCGCAGTACTAAAGTCGGCTGCGAGTGTAAAGGACTGGCTCTCCGGAATGATTGGAATTGTGAAAAGAAACGGGGCGGGAAGAGATATGGATAACAATTCCGCCATAGCCGTCTGGGTGACGAAGAACTGAATGTAGAAACCAGATAAAGGATTGGGAGAGATCACAGTGAAGAGAAGATGTTTGAACTGTATGCTTGAATTTAATATACCCGTAGGCAGCGAGAATGAATCAAATGTATGTCCGCACTGCGGATATGTGGAGAATACAAAACCGAGGATCCTGTATCATCTTTTTCCGGGAACTGTATTGAAGGATAGATATACCATAGGTGTTGTTTTGGGATCCGGAGGCTTCGGCGTAACCTATAAAGCATGGGATTCTGTTCTGGGGATCGTTGTTGCGATCAAGGAGTATTATCCGACCAGCTTTGTACAGAGGGTGCCTGGCACAAAAGATCTGATCGTATATGACGGCGCTAAACGTAAGGAGTTTCAGGACAGTCTGGAACGGTTTATGGAGGAAGCGCAGAATACTGCCAAATTTGATAACCCCAATATCGTTCATGTAGACAATTATTTTGAAGAGAATAATACCGCATATATCGTCATGGAGTTTCTGGATGGGATTTCACTGAAGGACTATTTGAAGCAGAATGGCGATAGAATCGAGATCAAGGATCTTGATTATATCTTTCTTCCCATCATCAGTGCGCTGAAGACAATCCATGCGAAGGGGATCATACACAGAGACATAAGTCCGGATAATATATTTCTTTGTGTTCAGGGAGCGGTTAAGCTCATCGACTTCGGTGCGGCAAGGTTTTCCGATGACGAAAAGGAGAAAACCAGATCGATCATCCTAAAGCCGGGGTATGCACCGCCGGAACAGTACCAGAGCAAGAGTATACAGGGACCATGGACGGATTTGTATGCACTCTCCGCTACCCTTTACCGGGTTGTGACAGGAAAGGATCCGGTAGAGTCAGTTAACCGGTTCTCTGAAGAGTTCGTAAAGAAGAAGGATCAGCTTGTAGAACCGAAGGTGTATCTGCCGGACATCCCGGAAAATCTGAACAATACGATCATAAAGGGGATGTCCATAGAACCTGCCCTGAGATTCAGAACGGTTGAGGAGTTTGAAGAAGCCTATAAGGGAAAGAAGGTAACTACGCCGTATCAGGAGCGAAAAAAACGACTGATCCGGAGGGCGATAGGAATAACCGCAGTTGTCCTGATTATTTCCGTGATGGCGATATACACAGCCAATATGTATCACGATAAAAAAAGTGCGGTAGATCTTGATGCCGCCACAATTACCATGTGGCTGCCGTATGATGATACGGGTGTAACGAAACAGGAAGAGAAGGAGGAAAGAAGGGAAAAGGCGGAGGAGTACGCTGAGAGTATCGTTGGGGATTTCCAAAATGAATACAGTCAGATCCAGGTAGAAATATCCGTGATTCCGGAGACGGAGTATTCGGATAAGCTGAGTTCCGCAGCAGCGGAAGGGAAGCTGCCGACGCTTTTCATGTCAGACTATCTGCCTGAGGACGTGGTGGATAAGACAATTATGATGAAGGATACACTCGAGTATATCGAATTCGGGGATCTGAACTATCTGGAGAAGTATAAGCAGGAGCTTGGTAGCGGACATAGTATACCAACAGGTTACGATCTGCCGGTTGTATATGTGAGGAAAACGAATGATGTGGATATGAAAAATGTCCGAGTTTCATCGTTGGAGGACGTAACCAACGGCAAAGGATTTTCGGTAGATGAAAGATATATAGATATCACAGCCGATACGTTGGGTATGGAGGAAGAAAAACTGCGTAAAGAATGCAGAAAAGGTGACGATGCGATAGAAGCCTTTAAGAATCAGGAGATAACCTACTATCTTGCGACAACGGCAGAATATGAGCGAGTAGCAAAGGAAGTAGGCGGAGTAGGCGGAGATTTTGAAATGCGGCCGTATGATGTGGGTACGGTTTATGCCGTCACGGAGGATTCCTGGAGTATCAGCGCTTCGGCAGATAAAAGCCAGATGATCGCTGCCGAGGTTGCGATCGCGTATATGCTTATGGATCGTGAGCAGATGAAGCGGATGACGATGAGCTATGGAGACTCCGTTCCGATACCATTTAATAAAACGTCCTATGAGGCGCTGATGGATGTATACGGGGCGAATAACGGAGGGGCTTATGAGATCGTAGCCGATTATAAAGAAATCGATTTCGCGGCTTTCCAATAATGACTACGACGAAGAGGAGAAGAGTGTATGGCAAAGAAACTATGTATGGGGTGTATGGAAGAGTATGAGGACAGCTTCAATGTGTGCCCGGTTTGCGGTTATGCTGAGGGCACGGGACCGAGGGAGGCATATCATATTATGCCGGGAACCGTGCTTCAGGGGAAGTATATCGTAGGTCGGTCTATAGGATACGGCGGGTTCGGGATTACCTATATCGGCTACGATTACGCGCTGGGACATAAGATCGCCATAAAAGAGTACCTTCCCGGTGAATTCTCCACAAGATGTATGGGAGATAAGAAAGTAACCATATTTGAGGGGGAAAAGCAGGAACAGTTTCTCAGTGGAATTGAGAAATTTGTAGATGAGGCAAGGAGACTTGCCGGTTTCAGAGATGTAGATGGTGTGGTTACCGTATATGACAGCTTTAAGGAGAATAATACGGCGTATATTGTAATGGAGTATCTGGAAGGCCGGACGCTGAAGGAAATTCTGCAGGAGAAAGGGAAGCTGGATTTAGAGGAGGCTGTTGCATATATCGTTCCTATTCTTGACGCGCTTTCGGAGATACACAAGGAGGGGCTTCTTCATCGGGATATATCCCCGGACAATATCTTTGTTACGAATGATGGAAGAGTAAAGCTTATCGACTTCGGCGCGGCCAGGTATGCAACGACTACACACAGTAAGAGTCTGTCGGTTATTGTAAAACCCGGGTACGCACCGCAGGAGCAGTACAGGAGCCGCGGCGATCAGGGACCGTGGACAGATGTATATGCCTGTGCGGCGACGCTCTATAAGATGATAACCGGGATCACTCCCGAGGATTCCATGGAGCGCGGGGATAAGGACACCCTGAAGGAGCCGAGGAAGGCGGGCGCACGAATCCCGAAGAACAAGCAGAACGCCATCATGAATGCGCTTAATCTTAAGGTTGAGGACAGAACCCAGACGGCAGAGGCGTTTAAGGAGGAACTGCTTTCAGATAACTGGGTTCAGCGAAGAAAGAACACATTGAAGAAGATGGATATCGGCAGATGGCCACTGTGGGTAAAGATCAGTTCCGGTGTAGGTGCGGCGGCTGTTGCCACGGTTCTGGTCCTTCTGCTGACCGGTGTGATACGCTTCTCTTTTGAAAATGGACGGCTTCATTTCCAGATTGGCGAGGGGAATACGCTGGTTCCGAGCGTGCTCAACTATGCAGAGGCAGAAGCAAAGGAGATTGTTGAACAGCATAATCTGGTTTTTTCCGTGGGCGGAGAAAAGGAGAGCGATGAAATCGCAGAGGGGATCGTTCTGGATCAGGGATCCCGCGCAGGCAGCGAGGTTCCTGAGGATTCGGTGCTTTTCGTCTATATCAGCAAGGGCCGGGGAAAAGCAGATATCGATAATTATATCGGTAGGAAGGAAGAAGAAGTAAAGAAGGAACTGGAGGAAAAATCGATACCTTATATCACGGAAAGGGGAGAAAGTGAGATCGCTCCGGGATGCATATATGAACAGAGCATCGAAAAAGGAACATCTGTCGAAAAAGGAACAGATATAAAGCTTATGGTATCTGCGGGTATCGCAGCTTACGATAAAAAGAAGGACACGAAGGTGCCAAAGCTTGTCGGAAAAGCCTTCGATGAGGGAAGGAAGGCAGTTCGGGACAGCCATCTCTATATCAGGGTCACAAGCTGGAAAGAGAGCAATGATATTCCCGAGGGACAGATCATAAAACAGGATAAAAAAGCCGGGACATCCGTAAAGGAAGGGGAGATAGTCGGCGTTACGGTCAGCCTGGGAATACGAAAGGAACGTGTTAAGGATGTAACCGGAGAGTATATAGATGATGCTATACAGATTCTGGAGAAGCAGGGTTTCCGTGTACGCAAGGAGACAGAGAAGAGTGATTCGGTTGCGAAAGGATATGTAATTCGTCAGGATCCGGGAGCAGATACAGAAACAGAGGTGACAAAGGCTGGGAAGCCGGTGGAGATCGTGCTGTGGGTTTCCGAGGGTTCAGAGGAAATGAATGGGGCTGTTCCGAATATAACGGGCAGAGTATTTGATGACGTTGTAAAGAGTATACTGAGTGAATACGGGTATAGGCTTGGGCAGATCACTTATAAGAATGGAACCAGTAAAAGCCAGGATGGAAGGATTCTTGAACAGAGTCCGGCTGCAGGAAGAATCGCAGCGGAAGGGACGGCTGTGGATATAACCGTTTACCGGTATGTGGAGGCTGCGGCGGAAGATGTTACGGATGATCGCGTGGAGGTGCCGAATGTCACAGGGAAGAGCCTGGATGCAGCCAAAGCAATCCTTGAGGAAAAAGAACTTAAGGGACAGGTAATCTCATGGGTGAATACCGATCAGGAGAAATTGAAGGATCAGGTAAAGGCACAGGACAGGACCTCCGGTTTAGTTGATCGCGGCACAACTATTAAGCTCACGGTTTATAAGTATGTGCCGAAGAAGGGAAGCGATAAGAAGGCTGAGGCTGACGTGGAAAAGAAGAAGGAAGAGAAGAAGGAAGAGAAGAAGACAGAAAAAAAGACAGAGGAACAAAAAAAAGAGATAAAAGAAAAAAAGAAACATACGTTATACTTTAATGCAAATGAGGGTTATGTTGGTGAAACTAGCAGAAAATTGGAAGAAGGTGAAAAATATGGGAAACTGCCAACTCCTTCCAGAACTTATTATACATTTGTTGAATGGAATTACGATCAGTATGGTTTAGGAGATGCAGTAAGTGATTCGGATATTATGGAAGAAAATGATGTAACTGTATATGCTATATGGAGTGTGAAGAACGAATCAGATTGGGTTTTAGAATCAAGTGTTCCTCGAGGAGCTAAGATTACGCAAACGAAGTGGATTTATGATCGAACAGAGACCAAAGAAAGCAAAACGAAGATACAGACCGGTTGGTCATTGCAGGAAACAAAGACAAGTTATGGAAGTTGGAGCGCTTGGAGCACGGCAGCTGCTACAAAAAACGAATCCTTAGATGTGGAAAAACGTACTATACAAGAGCATAGTGGATACAATCTGGTCGAATATAATTACGCAGCTCCGGAGGCAAGGTACTACCATAAGACATATCCAAGCACCACACAATATGTGTGGGGACCTAGGAATCTTACGGTATCGATTGAGGAACTAAACTCTTACCCAGCAATCGGGCCGGGTGGCTGGTCAGGTGGAAAATTTGCTGGAATTAATGCAAGTGGGGAGACAGGATATCAGGTGGCTGGTCAGGATGGAATCATCTACTTTATTGCATCAAATACATATAATAATGTAGTACAGTATCGCAAAAGATCAATTAGCTATACATACATCTATAAACGAACAGTTAGGGAAGAATCTTCTTCATTGGTTCAAGAGTCAGAAAGAATATCTAATGTTCAAAAATGGGTTAAATACATAGAAGAATGAATTGTACTATTCCTCTTCTGTTTTGGGAAGTGATCATCTTCCATAGAGATTCAGGTACAGATGCGTAATAGAATAGCAGTTATTAGCTATGTGAGAGAAGTTTCTTGGCAGGCAAATATGAGGATTTGAAAATGAAATATAGAAAACAGAGGAAGAAAAAGTCTTCCTTCATTATCCGCTTGCTATGCGTCTCATTCGCCGTGATTGTATTTTATATTACAGGGAATTGCCTCCGTTCAGGGGTACATGCGAAGGAACTGGAAGATCAGGTGGCGCCGATTACCGCAGACAGCAGCTCCGGAGAGGAAGAGTATATCGAGCAGTTTCAAAGAAGCAAGGGATATGGCTGTGTCATTTTCCCGCATAGGACGGACATGGAGGAAGATTCCCCGCAATTGGAGATCGATAGAGTACAGTAATGGTGAGTTTTATATTCAGGATCTGGAGACGACAAACGGAACGTATCTGAATCATACCAGGCTTACGCATCGGCGCAGGATGATAAAGGATGATACAGTCCGGGCGGGTGATCTTGAAATACATATCAGGTGGTGAAATAGATGGCGGACGCGAGTATTGCACTTCCTGTGGGACTGTTATTGAATCAGAAACTGGTGGTTACAGAGGTCCTTGGAGTCGGAGGCTTCGGAATCACTTATGCGGTGAGGGATACGGCCACGGGGAAAGGCTATGCAGTAAAAGAATACTATCCGAAAGATATATCGGTAAGGCTCCCCGGGAGCTGTGAGATCGTTCCGGCATCGGATATGTATAAGGAACTGTTTGAGCATGGGAAGGACAGGTTCCTTGAAGAGGCTGAAATGCTGGAGAGGTTCAATAAGACCCCAGGGGTGGTCAGCGTATATGATTTTTTTCTTCAGCATGGAACCTGCTATTTTGTAATGGAGATGCTTTATGGAAAGCCGCTCAACAGGATCAGAAAAGAGAATGGCGGAAGAATCGGTTGGAATCAGCTTGCACCGGTGATCAAAAAAGCAGGGGAAGCACTAATGGCGGTGCACCTACAAGGGGTCTTTCACAGGGATGTGGGACCGGATAATATATTCCTTCTGAATGACGGAAGTGTAAAGCTTATCGATTTTGGGAATTCCAAGAATCTGACACGTAAGGAGGGGGAGAAGCTGTCGGTTTATCTGAAACCCGGTTTTGCGCCGCCGGAGCAGTACTCGTCCACCTCAAAGCAGGGAACCTTCACGGATGTATATAGCTTAGCAGCTACCATATATTATATGCTGGCCGGGATAAAGCTGCCGGATCCCTTTACGATACAGAATAGCGGATACAGGAGGCTTAAGGAATTTGGTATTGAACCGCAGGTCTCTGATGCGGTCGACCGTGCGCTGGTGCTTAAGGCAAGCAGTCGAACACAGACGGTTGGTGAATTCATGGGGGATCTGGGATTGTTACGTCAGAGCAGTTCAACGACTTCTGCACAGCTGATGCCCTATGTGATCATTCGTTTGGATGGCAGGGAGATTGACAGGTACAGATTAAATATCAACACGATATATACCATCGGAAGAAGACGAGATGCATCCAATATTGCAATTGACGAAGAGCACCTGTCAAGGGTTCACTGTGAGATATTTTTCGACTCCTTGTCCGGTGAGTTTTATATCGTGGATCATTCAAGCAATGGTACATATGTAGGAAGTACCCGGATTGAACGGGAAGAAATCAACAGAGTTCCTGTCGGGGCATGGTTATACCTCGGCGGACCTCGATGTCAGATAGAGTTGGGGGCTATGTATGCGCGATAAATCAGCAGGGTTTGTGGATGAGTGGGACATGCAAACCGTAAGGTTGGATCCGGAGCTTCATCGATCATTTGATGAAGGAAGGACTGGCTCCGGAGTAAGACTTGGGGTATCTAGCGTTCTGGGAACAAGAGAGTATCAGCAGGATACGGTGTTTGCAAATGCGGAGGGCCGGGCTGCGGTTGGTGTGGTTTGTGATGGTATGGGTGGCCTGGAAGGCGGAGAGGTTGCCAGTCAAAAGGCAGTTATGACATTTGTATCGGATTTCTATGCATGGTTTGATGGGGGCGATTTTCATGAGGATGGGCTTTTCCGTTTCCTGAAGGAAGAGGCCGGCAGGATGAATCAGGCAGTGGTCAGCCTGAAGAATCGTGCCGGAGAATTCCTGGATGCGGGTACTACAGCAGTTGCAGCAGTTATCATCGAAAATCGATTATACTGGCTGTCTGTCGGTGACAGCCGGATCTATCTGCTCAGAGATGGGAGAATTCATCAGCTTACCAGAGATCACAATGTACGATTACTGATTGATGAAGAAATGAAAAGAGGAATGATTTCCAGGGATGAGTATGATCGAAGGGCAAGAAATGCCGAGGGGCTGATCAGTTATCTTGGGATAGGAGAGCTGGAGCTGATCGACACAAACGATGGCGGAAAGCCGATTCTTCTTGAAGATAACGATATCGTGATCCTATGCAGCGACGGTGTATATAAGCGACTGACGGATGAGGCAGTTGCTCAGATGATCTGGTGTGATGAGCCGGATATGGAACGGGCGGCAAAGCATCTGACGGATGTAATACTGCGATATACAAAAAAAAATCAGGACAATACATCCATTGTACTGATGCAATATAATAATTCTTCATACCAAGGAGAGCAAGTATGAACCTGAAGAAGTGTAACAACGGACATTTTTACGATGGGGACAAGTACGCGTCATGTCCGCATTGTGGGGGAGCGGCTAATGTAGATTCGGTATTTGGACAGGGGGCTTCAGCTTCGGGATCCATGCAGGGCTTTGGTGATTCCTCGGAGGATACGCCGACGGTCCCCGGCGCAGGTATCGGAGCGGGTGGGATGACACCTCCGCCATATCCGCAGGGGGGATCAGGCTTTCCGACCGCTCCTACGGTCCCGGGAGTTGTGCCCGGAGTGGAGCCGGCGGGAATCAAGCTGGATCTGGATGAGGATCTGGCTACGCATCGAGCAAATCTGACCTTCAATCCTGTTGTAGGCTGGTTAGTGGTAAAGACCGGTGAGGAAAAAGGGAGAAGCAAGATCCTTACTTCCGCTAAGAATTTTGTTGGCAGGGATGCTTCCATGGATGTGGTATTGAATGGAGATAAGAGTATATCCCGTATCAAACATGCAATCATCCTATATGAGCCGAATGCCAGAAAGTTTCTGGCTTTGCCCGGAGGGTCGCATGAGCTTTTTTATGTGAATGATGAAGTGGTTCTGAATAATGTTGAACTCCATGCGTATGATGTGATAAAGATCGGAAAAACGGAGTTGGTATTCATGCCGTTCTGCGGAGATAACTTTATTTGGGAAGAAAATGAATAGGCGGGAATAAGCCATGAGAGTGGTCAAATGTAAGAATGGTCATTATTACGATAGTGACAGATATGAGATGTGCCCGCACTGTGGATCAAAGCCGGATGAGGATGAGGAAGGAACATCAAAGGAATCCTCGGCAGGATATAGGGAGACAAAGCCGGTTGAAGGAGTACCTCCGATGGGGGAGTTGAATCGAAGGGATTTTAAGACACCGAATATGAACCTGACCCCCGAACCTCTTGATGATTATCCGCAAACGGTCAGTTACGGACATGGAAATTTTGGGAGTGGAGGAAAAGTATTCGATCAGGAGCGTGCTCCGGAAGCGAATCTGACGGCTGTCTTGAATGTACCATTAATGCCAAGTCTGGGACAGGGATACTTCATGCAGATCCCGGAGGGCGGACAGGGGAAAGCGGACGATGCAAGCATTGAGGAGACCTCTGTGCTCACGTCGGCTGCTGTTGCGCCGGAGAAAAGAGGAGTAAGGGCGTTTCTGACCCGTATTTCAAACGGATATCGATATGAGCTTGTGCAGGACAGAGTGGTTCTAGGGAAGGTGAATACAACACTTCCCAATGATATCAGTGTTGATAATAAGACGGTAAGCAGGCAGCATGCATGCATTCATAAGGCCGGAGAAAGATATTTCATCGAGGATCTTGGCTCCACGAATAAAACTCTGGTGAATAAGATCGACATTGGAACCGGCAGATGGATTGAACTTAAAAATAGTGACCGTATTACACTATCAAATGAAGAATTTGCATTTTCAGTCATTGAATGAAGAATGACAGATCCGATGGAAAGACATCAAGCAGAGAATCGACCGATGCCCTGTGTGGAAGTATTGAATCGAAGTGGTATGTCATCGGGATTGACGAATAAGCGTTATCATGGGGAATGCTATGCTTCGGAAAGACAGGCGGAATGTAAGGATCTGTTACAGAATAACTTTTCACAGATTACTTGCTCAATTGCCCATCTGCTGTGTCAGAAAGCCTCGCCGTAGGGCTGCGGATATTGTTCTTTCGTGTATCCATCTACATAAGGAGGATGGATATTTCAGCGCCATGACTCTGCATCCGAATGAGGAAGGAGTCATGGCGTATCTATCGCATGAACAATACGAAAAAGAACTTGCGGATATGGGCCCGGTACGGAATCAGAGGGGGACGCCTCTGATCGAGTATCATTTTTGATCATATAATAATGGGAGGAGTTGACCTGTATAACTGATGAGAATAGTTTTTCCGGAAGCGCAGACACGCAGAACACCTTCCTTGTGCTTTTTGTTGACAGTGATTCCACATAGTGATAACATTATAAATATAATAGTGCAACATTTAATAGAAGATAGTAACACATTAAATAAATATTTGGCAAAACAGAAGAAATTCTGCGACGCAAAGCTACAGGGCCTAAAAAGTA
>OCVV011269670.1_pt1 | contig 11269 bp, 11 predicted proteins | sample 1539721 | NCBI WGS metagenome assembly OCVV01 (sample SAMN02144230, study PRJEB22623) | gut metagenome | biome: sheep rumen | host: Ovis aries | place: New Zealand | reverse complement strand
GGGCACATATGATTTTCTGACGGTCTTTGAAATCCTTTTGACCGATCGAGGTAGTGAATTTGCTGACCCTGAGCGCCTCGAGACCGGTATACATGGGATACAGCGATCCAGCTTGTACTACTGCGACCCCATGCGAAGCGGACAAAAAGGTGGTATTGAGGAGGTTCATACAATGCTTAGAATGATCCTTCCAAAAGGCACTATATTTACCGATCTTACACAGTGGGATGTTCGTAAATGTGTAAACCATATCAATGCAACCCCAAGGGAGGCTCTTGGTGGAAACACTCCATACGAACTAGCAATTGAAAAATACGGAAAGAAGATATGCCATCATGGATTGCAGCTCCGGTACATCGAACCGGATGATGTGATCCTTGCGCCGAAGCTGCTCAAGTAAAACAAAATTTTTTCAATCACTGCTTAGGGCATTAATTACACATTTTATGAACACGCCGGTGGAATTCACCTTTTCACACAACAATTCCAGGGGTGCTTTTGTGATACCCTAAAATATGTGATTTTTGAAAAAATTCACCCATATCGTACCACAAAGCCCTGATATCCGTCTAAAAAACTTACATTTTTACTATGTTTTTCACCCCCTGTGGAATTTAATCCTGCACACGGAATTTACATTTTCAATTCAGGCATACTTTTCCCGAGTTTTGGTTAAGTATGTGAAAGTTTTCCACACCCACCCAATAACCCCCCGGGGGGCTTGAAAGACTTGAGCTTGTTGTGATAGTCTATTGTTTCAGGTTTTTAATAACTGGATATACCGGACCGTGAAGCGAGGACAAAAACTATGAAGAAAATAAACATTGCCGGACACGAGCTTGGCTACGGCAAAACAATCAAGGATCATATACATGTCGGCGGAACAGAGATACACATTCCCCACATCATCATCTGTGGTGAAAAGCCGGGCAAAACCGTCCTTGTCACAGCAGGCATCCACAATGCAGAATACGTGGGTATACAGGCCGCCATCGAGCTTTCAGAAGAGATCTCTCCCACTGACATTTCAGGTAATCTCATCATTATTCCTCTGGCCAACAGGTCAGGTTTTGAAAACAGGACTATGTCTCTTGTTTATGAGGACAACAAAAATCTAAACCGGGTCTTCCCCGGAGACAAAGACGGTTCCACTGCTGACCGCCTGGCGCGTCTTCTGTTTGACGTTTTTATTAAAAATGCCGATGCCTACATCGATCTTCATAGCGGAGACGGATACGAGACACTTATACCATATGCATACTACGTGGGAGCCTCTCCTGCCAGCGATATTGCAAAAAAGATGGTAGACTGTGTCAACACCTCTTATTGTGTAAAGAGTACCTGCACCACCGGAGGAGCATACAACACGGCTTCCATGTCCGGGATCCCCAGTGTACTCATAGAACGCGGTCAATTGAGTCTCTTTCCCAGGGCTGAGGTCCAGGCAGACAAAGAGGATGTATTAAATATTTTAAAATACCTTGGCCTCATTGAGGGCCAGTACAAGACCTATCCTAAAACAGAACTCAGAGAATTTAGTACCGACGCACCTTTTACCGGGTGCTGGTATCCTGAAAAAAAGGTGGGAGACAGATTCTCAAAGGGCGACCGTTTTGGCGAGATAAGAGACTACTTTGGACAGACCCTTCATACCGCCATCGCTGACACTGACGGAGTCCTGATCCACCAATGCTCATCCCTTAGCATAATCAAAGATGGTCCCATGGTGACCTACGGAGTGATCCAAAAACAGGATGCAAGTTAGCCAACTGAAAACAAACCCCCGGCTACGACCGGGGGGTCCTTGTGTTCCTTTTATCTCTTAACATATGTAAATGTCGAAGCAATTTCTTTGCTGTCATACACTCCAGGTATTCCCTCTGCAAGGGGAGTCCTGGTGACAGCCATATAGATACCCTTTTTTTCTGTTCCAAAGAATATCCTGCCATCATGATCAGTGTTTAAGATCCTCTCAGAGTATTCTTTTCCATCATAAAACACCACAACTACGGTGGATCCCTTAAGAGGAAATTTGTCGTGGATCAGTTTTAAATGGACCACATCTCCATCAGTTTCCCATGGATCAGGGACAAAGCTTACTCTGGACTCATGGATAAAATCGGGCGCACCTTTCTTTTCGCCAACACTTATGCAGGTCACATATATCTGCGGGTAGTTTTTTGCTTCTAAAATACCGGGATATGTACGCCTGTCACCCTCATAATACACGTCTTTTTCATCTCTTACGTAATTATTGTCATAGATACACATAAGGGTGTAAATGCCCTCAGAAGCAGGCGTAAAACGAAGCTCATAGTAGTCTCCCTGCTCATCACCGGGACCCTTAACCGGTGTTATTGCGGTCCTGTTTCCTTTTTCATCTGTTGCAAAGGCTCTTATCTCATCCAGCCTAAAAAAGCCGTCAGGCCTCATGTGGTGTCCCCATCTCATTATCCCGCAGACTTCTTCCCCGGGCTCATAGACACTTTTATCAGTGACTATCCATGCTTCGTGGCCATATACCATCATATCTGTAGTATCTATTCCTCTTCTCATTTTTACTCCATTCCAATCATTTAAACTGCTGCTTTTTGCGCTTTTACCAGAAACATCCTGTCCGGCATATAAAACTGGTCCTTTTCGCCATACAGCCGGTCTCCCACCTTTAGATCATAAACCACATTTTCATAACCAATTTTTTCAAGGACTTCCTTATCCCACTGCGGTCTGTCAAAAGCACTGATAGATAACATGTGATAAATATCGTGGCACTCCTCTACCATGGCATCAGTCACATTTTTATGCGCAAGGTTCTCCATCTGGTCATAGTGATGAAAGCCCTTTGCATACTCAGCATCATACACAAGCAACATCCCTCCGGGCTTTAACATACGATGCCACTCCATGTAGGCTTCCACCGGGTGCGGAAGTGTCCAGACTAAGTTTCTGCTTATCACCAGGTCAAAAGAGCCCTCGGAAAACTCCGGTTTTTCTGCGTCCATTACCATAAGATGTGCCTTTGCTCCATGACGCAAAAGAAGCTCTTTTCCTTTCTCTATCATCTCAGCGGTGAGATCTATCCCTGTCACATCAAAGCCAAAGTCTGACAGCACCATCTCAAAAAAGCCGGCTCCACAGCCCACATCCAGCACAGACCGCTTTTTATCAGCTGAAAAGTGTCTTAAAAATTCCTCCTTCCACAGCCTCTTCTTTTTACTGTGGATCTCCTCATGTTTGTGTTCGCTAAAGCTTTCAGCCCGCTTGGACCAGTAGGTCACTACTTTGTCCTTAATGTCTGCCCGTTCCTCTTCAAACGGGATCTGTCTTAGCTTAGTCATATTAAAAATTCCTCAATCAGTTAGTTACTCGATCAGATTATCAAGCAGTTCCTTAGTGTACTCATGCTGTGGATCTCCAAGGACTTTGCCGGTCTCTCCTTCTTCCACACACTCTCCATTTTTCATAACCATTATCCTGTCGCAAAGCATGCTTACCAATGCAAGGTCATGGGAAACAAAGATGATCGAAAGCCCTTCCTTTTCCCTTAGTTCACACAAAAGAGCAACCACCTGGGCCTGCGTCGTAACATCCAGTGCACTTGTGATCTCGTCACACAAAAGGATTTTGGCATCCGAGCAAAGCGCTCTTGCAATGGACATCCGCTGACACTGTCCTCCGGACATGTTAGCTGCCCTTTTCTCCAAAAGATTCTCCTCCAGCCCAACAGCCTTAAGTATTCGTAACAGCTTCTCTTGACTGCAACCTTTTGAAGCTTCCACAACAGCTTTTTTCATCTTCATTCTTGGATCAAAAGACATCTGGGCGTCCTGAAATATCATCTGTAAAAAAGTTCCCGCAAAGGCCGCAGATTTACCTGTGTACTCTGTTCCATTATATGAAAGAGTTCCACCATCAGGCTTTTCCAGACAGCTTATGTGACGAAGGAGAGTGCTCTTCCCGCTTCCGCTCTCTCCAACGATCCCCAGGATCTCGCCCTCTTTAAGAAAGAAGCTCACATCCTTTAAGGCATGCAGCTTTTTGCCTTTATCAATATAACTTTTATTTAGATTTTTCCCTGCTAAAATTATTCCCGAATCCGGCATATCAGCTTACCTTCAGTCTTGGTACGGCCATAAGGAGGTTCTTTGTGTACTCATTTTGTGGATCCTTTAAAACCTCTTTTGCAGGGCCATACTCAAGCATCCTGCCACTTTTCATGATCCCAATGTAGTCTGCCATTTTTGATGCGATCCCCAAATGGTGGGTAACCATCAAAATCGTAGTGCCCCTCAGTCTGTTGATCTCAAGAAGCTGCTTTACCACCATCCCTGCAGTCTTAACATCCAGGGCACTTGTCACTTCATCACACAATAAAATCTCCGGTTCTAACAGCATTGTTGTGGCTATGGCCATACGCTGGTTCATCCCCCCTGACAACTCATATGGCCTCGAACAAAGCACCCGCTTTGCATCACTAAGCCCTAGAGTCTGCAGCGTTTTTTCCACTTCCTCTATTTTAAAGTCGATGTTGTTGCTTTTTAAAGCCTCACCGATCTGCGCCTTGTAAGTCCTTATGGGATTAAAAGATCCCCCGGGATTTTGGGGCACAATACCAAGCAAAATGTCTTTTTTATGTTCTATGCTTCCACCTGTTACAGACACTCCCCCAAATCCATGAATAGCCTTAAGGAGGGTAGATTTTCCGCTGCCGCTCTCACCGACGATACATACCCTTTTACCGGCCTCTATGTCAAAAGAAATATTATTTATAACACACTCTTCACCGTAGCCGGCTGACAAATCTTTTATCCTTATAATGTTATCCATGCTTTAGTCCTCATCCCTGTATTCCATAACGCAGTCTCCAAGATAGTTAAATACTATGATGGTGACTATGGTAGCAAATGCAGGATACAGCACAGCCCAGGGTGCTATCTGGATATACGCCCTGGACTCATTGATCATCGACCCCCATTCAGCGGTAGGTGGCACTACTCCAAGCCCCAAAAATGACAGACCGGAGATACCTATCATGGTTGTTCCTATCTGTGTAAGGGCGTTGGTAAGCAGTGGCGCTATTATATTGGGAAGGATGTGGGACATCATTATTGCAGGCCCACCCTTTCCCGCAAGCCTTGCAGCCTGAACATAGGGGCAGCTCTTTATGGCTAAAGTATGGCTCCGTGCCAGTCTGGCAAAACCGGTCCACATGGTTACCCCCAATGCGATCATGGCACTAAGGAGTCCCCCTCCGAGAATGCCGGCAACTGCGATAGCTACAACCATCTGGGGAAAGGCCAGCATAACATCGGCTACCCTCATCATTATTTCATCCAAAATGCCTCCATAATATCCGCTTAATACACCTATAAAGCTTCCAAGAACAAAGGATAACGCTACCAATACGAATGTAGCTGCTATGGTTGTCCTTGCCCCGTATAAAACCCTTGAAAAAACGCACCTTCCAAGGTTATCTGTACCAAACAGAAACTCTGATGACGGAGCCTGCCTTATGGCTGCCGCACTTGTCGCATATGGATCATTTGGTGCAATGACATTTGCAAAAATAGCAATAAGCACCAGGATCAACGCCACACAGGCAGATACCGTGATTTTTATTCTGTTTATCTTTTTTAGTTTTTGGTTCATTTAAAAAGACCTCGGATCCAAAAGCCTGTAAGTAATATCAACTATCAGATTTATCACAACATAGATCGTTCCCATAATGAGCACAAATCCCATGATTACAGGATAATCTCTGGTCGTAATGGAATCCATCACAAGTTTGCCGATCCCCGGCCATCTGAATATGCTTTCTATAACAACACTGCCTCCCATTAAGGTTCCGATCTGAAGACCGATTATCGTAAGTATGTGTCCAAGGCTGTTTCTAAGGACATTGTTTATTAGAATATATCTGCCTTTAACCCTTCTGGACTTCATTCCCACAACATACTCTTCTCCAAGCTGATCTAAAAGCTCACTCCTTATCTGTCTTGTAAACCTGCCTGCCATGGGTATTGCCAGAGAAAGCGCAGGGAGCATAAGCCCCTTGATACTCCCGTCAGCGATTACCGGAAAAGCCTGGATCTTTATGCAAAGAAAATACATCAAAAGTACAGATATCAGGAAATTCGGCAGAGAATTGCCTACAAAAGAAAAGATCCTGATCATATGGTCTATCATTTTCCCCTTTTTTACCGCCGACAATATCCCCAGAGGAAAAGAAATCAAAAGTGCCAAAAACAGGCTGGACAGAGCCAGCCAGATTGTGTTTACAAGTCCTTTTGCAAGTTTTGGTGCAACAGGAAGATCATCCTTAAAGGAGACACCAAAATCTCCTCTAAGTATATTCTTTAACCAATCTGCGTACCTGACGACAAACGGACGGAGGAGACCAAGCCTCTCCCGTTCCGCTTGTAGTATTTCTTTTGTGACCACCACCCCCTGGGAGGTGAGTCTCTTTTCAGCAGGATCACCGGGGGCTAGATACATTATGCCAAACACCATAAAGCTGAGCACTAAAAGTATCAGAATAAGCCCCAGGATCCTTTTAAGTATTTGTTTAGTCATTAATGTCAGTCTCTGCGTCTATTCCATAAAAGTCGAAAGGAACATACTCAGCAAATCCGCTGACGCCCTTGCGAAGAACTGTAGTGTTATTGAAAAGCCCAACGTATCCAAAAGCATTGTCATCTATGGCGATCTGAACGATCTTGTTGGCAAGATCCGCTCTTTTCGCAGGATCTGTCTCAGTCCTTAAATCCTCGATCATACCCTGACATTCGGCACTCTCAAATCCGCCCACATTGTAATAAGCACCCTCTGCAAGTGTTGAATCGATGAAGTAAAGCGGATCACCAGACTTGTCAGCGATCATGCAGTATAAAGCAAGATCAAAATCACCTGTGGCTATGTATGTCGCATCAGGATCTTCCTCAACTGTTAGTGTTGAATCAATACCAATTCCCTTGAGCTGTTCCTGGATCAGGATTGCAAGAGCATCAAGGGATCTTGCTGCATAATATGCAATATTTATACTGAGCTTTTTACCATCCTTCTCGTAGATGCCATCATCTCCAAGAGTGTAACCATCGGCTTCTATAAGCTCTTTTGCCTTGGCTGTATCTACCGCAGGAACGCTTACCTTGCCATAAGCTGCTGCCGTGGAGAATGGACCAACTGCTGCAGATACTGTTCCTGAAAGATAGTCTGCGATCTTATCCTTATCAACAGTAAGGTTTATTGCTTCTCTCACTGCATCGTCAAGTCTGTTTTCATTGAGGATGTAAAACTGGAGACGTGCACCGGGAATCGAAACCACGTCGTACTTATCCGGGCTTTGGTTGTAAACCTCCAGTGCAGCTGATGAAACACTGTTGTAGCAGTCGATCTCACCGCTCTGCATAGCAAGAAGCTTAGGATCATCTTCCTGCATATAGAAGAATATAGCTCCATCAAGCTTAACATCACCACCCCAGTAGTTTTCGTTCTTTTCTACTGTCACGTCACCCTCAGGAACAAACTCTTTAATAACAAATGGTCCTGTGCATATAGGTGCGTTGTCAAAATCTGTGGTTGCGTCAAGATCTATCATCCCGCACTCCGGGCTTGCAAGGTCGTTTTTTAGAGTAGGATAAACCTCTTTTGTATCGATAACGATCGTCTTGTCATCCTGAGCTGTCATCTCAAAATCCGCAAAATAAGCAAATCTGCTGTTTTCTTTAGCAAGACGCTGAAGGTTTTTAATGACCATATCCGGTGTCAGAGGATTTCCGTTTGAGAACTTAACCCCATCATTAAGTGTAACAGTCCATTTGTTTCCGTCAACCACTGCATCCTTGGCAAGACATGGTTCCGCGCTCATAGTCTCATCGAGTTTAAACAGTGACTCTGAAACACCATAGATAGATGTGTACCATCCATAGTACTCCTTGTGTACATCAAGACTTGGATAAGCAAAAGATGCTGCCGTGCGAAGTATTTTTTCACCTACGGCTGCCGGCTGAGCCTGATTATCAGATCCTTCAGCAGCGGTATTTGATTCGGTTGTCTGAGTTTCCACATTAGAACCGCAGGCCCCCATTGATAGTGCCATGACTGCAGCAAGAAGCGCTGCTAAAATCTTTTTTTTCATAATTTGATATCCTCCAATGTGCTAGATAATTACTCACGCAATTAGAGATAATAACATCGGAGAATCTACTCCACAAGCCCCCCGGGGGGTTATTGACAACATATATTTATTAATAAATACCGGTCTCTTTTGGTATTAACGGCCACAACATAGAAAACTATCCTTTTCTTCAATCATCCGGTCATGTTCTCATCCTCTTAATGAGAGCTAAAACATCCACCTTTTCTTCCTCACCGGTTTTTATGCGCTTAAAGTCATTTCTATGAACAAATAGCATGATAAGAAAAAGAAGGAGGTATACGATACCGCCTTCAGTGCCGCATAAATGTATGGCTGCCGGAATAAACGCAGCCGGTATAACAGCCGCTCCGATAGACAGATACTTTGTCGAAAAAACCACAAGCATCCCACAAACCATTGCTATGATACCCAAAAATGGATGTATGCAAAACATTGCAGCACAACTGGCGGAGACTCCTTTTCCTCCTTTAAAGCTGTGCCAAAACGGAAAGTTGTGACCAAGCACTGCACCCAGACCGGAATACAATGTGGCAATTATCCCATTTTCTCCAGGGAAAAAGACAAATCTGCACAACAGACATGGAATCAGCGTTTTAAGAAGGTCACCGGCAAGTACAACTATGCCCGGCTTAAACCCGCACTGAGCCATCACATTTGCCATCCCCGGATTATGACTTCCAATATCAAAGGGAGATTTTTCGCACACTTTTTTAGTAACCACGCACGCTGTAAGAAAACTTCCCGCAACATATCCCAAAAATAGTGATATTATTCTAAGCATATAGGGCCTCCGTAGTTTTATACAATAAAGCCTCATTATTCAAAATCAGGCACACACACCAAACATGGTCACATTGTCGATTCGTCCATTTTTCTTCCTTTACGTCAGAATATCCGATCATTCCACATGCAATGAATAAAGACGGCATTAGTCTTTAAGACAAGAAATAGGAACCACATACACATCGTCTTCTCTCTTGTATGCGAAAGCACCTTTTCCTACCAATACCATAATAAACGAAGGTGGATTCATTTTGTCTGTATCAATCTTGTCCTTGAGGGTTTTTAGGGTCTTTGCCCCGTGCTCTATATTTTCATCGCCTCCAAGTTTTATTTCTACTAAACCGTATCGGCCGTCTTGCAAATGGATTACCGCATCGCATTCCAAGCCGGACTTGTCCCTATAATGGTACACTTGTCCGTTTAGTGCATCGGAATATACACGAAGATCCCGTACACATAAAGTTTCGAAAATAAAGCCAAAGGTTTTGAGATCGTTTATCAGATCCCGGGGGCCGAGACCAAGTGCTGCAACAGCAATTGAGGGATCGATAAAATATCTTGTGTCAGATGAGCGAATGGCTGTTTTTGACCTGATATTTGGATTCCATGCGGGCATATCTTCAATCACAAATATCTTTTTTAGGGCATTGATATACGAAACAACAGTATCAACATCAAGCCTATCAGAATCATTAGTGATCATATCCTTTCGTATTGCTTCAAAGGTTACCTGCCCGCCTTGACATCTAGCATACGTCTTAAGTAATCGTTTGGTTCTTTCCGGATCACGCTTTACATTATCAACCCGTGAAATGTCAACATTTTCAATGGCTTGGATGTAGTTATATGCGTGATCTATAGATATATTCTTATCGAGGTCCAGTGTTGTGGGCCATCCGCCACGGCAGGCAAGATATGCTATTTGTTCTATGTCATTGACATCATTCTTGCCGGATATATCATTTTTGTTTAAGAATAAATCAGCCAGGCTTACTGATCCATTTGAGTCGCCAGATTCATAAAGGCTCATTGTCCGCATTTTGATCCAGGCTATGCGACCAGTCCCTGAATGAAATATTTTTTTTCTATCTGCCGGCACTGCTGATCCAGTAAGGATAAATTGTCCGACCTTTTTTCTGTGATCCACTTCAAATCTTACAGCATCCCAGATTTGAGGGGCGACCTGCCACTCATCCAAGAGTCTGGGAGTTTCTCCTTCTAGAAAGAGACTGGGTTTAATTTGAGCAATACTCATGTTCTGCTCAATATCATCTGGATTTGCCATATATAATACGCTATTTGATGCTTGTTCTGCAGAGGTGGTTTTACCGCAAAGCTTGGGTCCTTCTATAAGGACAGCGCCGATTCCTTGAAGTTTTCTTTCTATTATTCGGTCGATTATACGTGCTTTGTACTGATTCATTTTATCGTCCCCCTGACATTAGAATAATGCCAATCCGGTAAAATGTCAATAATCCATTCGGTGAATTAGCACGTTTTCATTCGGTAAATTGGCACCTTTTTATTCGGTAATATGGCATTGTGTTATGTTCCTTGTCTGTTCAGTGCTCTGTCCCAAGCAATTCAAGTTCTTCAGCGTGTGGGCGCATACCTTCAATGCATATCTCAGCCACCTCACGCACTTCCATTCCGAGCATCTCGCATCCTTTTTTTATTGTTTCACGGTCACATTTTGCGGCAAACTTTTTGTCCTTAAACTTTTTCATAAAGCTTTTTACCTCAAGGTCTGTCAGGCCATTCGGGCGCATACGTGCACATGCCTGGATTATCCCGGTAAGCTCGTCAACGGCAAACAAGCTTTTTTCCATGTTTGTAACAGGCTCCACATCACAAACTATTCCATAGCCGTGGCTTAAGATGGCTCGTACGTCATCTTCAGATACCCCTGCTTCAAGCAGAGGTTCTTTTGTATGCTGAAGGTGTTCGTCGGGATACTCCTGATAATCGTAATCATGTAGATATCCTACACCCATCCAGTGATCCTCGTTCTCGCCAAAATGCCTTGCCATGCCTGCCATAGCGTAGCATACATTCAGCGAATGTAGTATCAGTGACTCCTCCGTAACATGTCCTTCATTGATCTCTTTTGCTCTTTGTAATGTAAGTTGCATATCTTCCTTCCTTATCATCAATCCTGCCATTATACTATCTCAATTCTTCCTCAGATTTAGGAGACGTGATCTACTTTCCTGAAAGCGGCATCCTTTGCAGGCTCTGCTGCATATCCCATGATTCCTTTTTGCAATATCACCCGGCGTATCGGTTTATTATTGCCACAACAGCGCCCCGATACGATCCTCCAAAAAG
>OCVV011258734.1_pt1 | contig 11270 bp, 24 predicted proteins | sample 1539721 | NCBI WGS metagenome assembly OCVV01 (sample SAMN02144230, study PRJEB22623) | gut metagenome | biome: sheep rumen | host: Ovis aries | place: New Zealand | reverse complement strand
TAAGGTCCATTTATAGCATGTCCAAGAGCATACATATTAATTAATTGGTTTAAATGACTTTCCGTATATCTTTCTATTAAATGTAACTTTCGCGTCAAGAATCTTATCCATATCATTTTGATTAATATATTCAGAGACTCTTGCTGCATCACATAATTGTAACCATCTTTGATTTAAGAGTTGTGCCTCCTAAATAATTGTCGGATTATGAGTTCTCATACCTTCTTTAAATTTCTAAATATATGCAATAAAACAAGCTATTGCGTCTTTCTATTTCTCATTTACATAAGGTAATCCTTCATCATCAACTTCTTGTCCTTTATATAAGATTTGGATCGGACCATATTCTTTATCAAAGAAAAGTTGATCTCCAACCCTCTCATATTTTACATATTTACCTCGTTGGTATAGAGGATCTTGAAACTCTTTTAATGATTCAATATATGATTCTGTGAATTGTGAGTGAAAATCTCCATTAGGCGTATCATTAGTTACTCTATTCCAATCTTCATAGAAATAATTAACTGATTCAATCACATCACAATTACAGGGTAAAGTTACTTGTTTGTTTGCACAATCTACGTCTACAACAAATCTATATAATCTTGTATTATGTAAACCTATTTTATTCCAAGCTATTAAAGCAATTTCAATAAGACTATCTGAGTCTGTAAGATCTACATCATACATAAGGTTTGCCTACCACAAAGCTGCTTTAATACTATCCATTATTTAGGTACTTGGTTATTAGGTTGCTAAGGTTGTAATAACTATTTATAATAATAAAGCTTCTTTTTAGTTATTCTTTCCTTAATTTCTGCATCTAAGAAAGACATATTGTTCATATCTGCATCGCATTCGCATCCAAATTTACTAAGTTGTCGTTCATCTTTAAATACACCAATCACTGTAACACGTTTAATAAAAGGTGCATTAAATACCCAACAATCACACATTCCATTTTCATTTGGAGATACGTTTACATATACATAAGGTTTATCGTTTCCCCACTTTCTATAACGTCTATAACGTAAATTATTAGCTTTCGTATAAACAACAAACGGATTCTAGAGATCTGGAGAACCTATGTATTCAATACCTACATCTCCAAAATCAGTTAACAATATCGGTATTTCAAAATGCATTGTAGGAGTTCCTCCCCATAGAGAGTTGTCTTCCTAACATTTAGAACAATTTTCAATATCTTTACAATCTATAGGTATACAAGATATTGTTCGCATTAAATCCTACTTAGGAATAATCCCTTTTAATGTGTACTATTTAATTACTGCAAGTCTTTCTTCTGCTATTTCGTCTTCTAACTATTCTAAAGATAAAGTTGGAGTTGAAGAATAACCTCTTAAACCTCCAACTATATCATTATAAATAGCTGATGCTAATTTACTATATGCCATAATAAAAAAGGTGGTGGAATCCCACCACCTTTAGCTTTTTAATTAAGGATTAGTTTCTTCGCTATCTGTGGAACTATCAGTAGCTGGTTTATTTACTGTACTAGCTTTTCTGTCTTCATCATGTTCAAACTTTTCAATGGTAGCTGGATCATGAGTAGGATCGTCATTAATAATACCTCCCTCTGTACCGCCTTCGCCAGAACGAACACCTGTAACAGTAATGAGCTTTTTATTCCAACCGATGTCTTCGATTGCCTGTAACAAAGCATCGTCAAGTCCTGCACCGCAACCACAAGCAGGAACAAAGAAGACGTGAGTAGTCTTTGAGTGAGTTACCTCACCAACAGCTGAACCACCGAGAACACCACGACAAGAAATCTAGTGAATAGTGTACTGTGTATACTTGTTGCCAGGAATAGGCATTTCGCTTTCGTTGAGAGATTTCCAGCGGAAGTTCTCCATAGTAGGAAGACGAAGATCTTTAAGCAACTCTTCATAAGTACCAAAGCCATTTACACCCTGATAAGCGTGGATAAACTCTTTCTCAGATTTCCAGACAGGTTGCTTAGAAGTATCACAGGTGTTTTCACCCTCATAACAATCGAGTTCAGTAAGTTCGTCAACTGTTATCCAACCACCTTCACGATAGGTGCAACAATCAGAAATTTCAGGAACATAAACCTTTAGCTGAGCTTCTGTGAACCAACCATAGTTGTCATTTTCAAAGATTAAGTTATCACCATCATAAGAAACTTTTAGATAAACATCACCATAAAGACGGATAATCTTATTGATCATCTTAGAAATCTTTTCAGCGGTATTCTATTTATTTGTCCATTCATAATGGAAATCCTTACCTTTGAAAACAAAATCATTACTATAGAAAGAATTGTTGTCACCAGAACGTTTTAGATAGAAATCTAATTTAAATCGTTTAGCATTCTTAATATCATCATCTGCAGCAACAGCAGCATTAAAACCTGCAATATTAATCTTAAGCTTTGCGTTCATAGGAGCAATATAAGGATTGCGATAAATAGCAACAACATCCTCATATTTAAACAATTTATTCTCTAGTCTAAGCATATCTTTGCTAGAGTTATCGCCGTTTCCAACAGGATTAACTTCAATCATGTCGGCATCATGAATGAACGTAGTAGTTGTGAAATCAAACATAATTATTAAATTTAAAGTTTATTACTATTGCTGGGCTGGTGGTGCAATAGTCTAATTGACCGCCATATTGGTCTATAATCTTGGATCACTTGCGTTTTCCATAATAAGTTTTACCAACCCATTTAATATCTCTTGACAGACATAATCAGGAAACTCTAGTACCTGAGATGTATCAATGGTGCTGTCAAGTTGTTCTTGTGTAAGTCTTATATATTGTGGAGTTTTTAAATAGTCAACTCGCACTAAAACTGGTTCAAATACAGAATCATCCTTTCCATAACGTATCTCCATTCTAACTGCAGATTTATTACCATAACGATGTCCAGGAAGTCGTTCAATCTAATCATCCTTTGTAGAATTATATGGGATTTTATCATTTTCATATAATTTTCTAGAAAGACCAGAAAGATTAAGTTTAATTAATCCATTTTCTTCCTTAACGGCAGATATTATCGGATCTGTTCCAGTTCCTAATGGAGATTGTTCATCAGTATTGTACTCGTTAGTTGGAAGTTCATAAGTACCATCTTCTGTCATTGTATTTACGTTATGAATAAAGAAATACGGTCTTTTATAAGAAGGTCGCATGTAAACATTATTTACAATTTGAGACCACATATCTGATGTTAATCTAGAAGCACCAAATTCTACAGTACTTCCATTATCATAACAATCGTATTTCTTTTTTACTTTAAATACAACTAAACAATTTAGAATGTGATAATAATCAGGAGGTAATTCTACTTCCCATATATTTTCATAATTTGAACCATAACCACCGTAAACTTTTGTGTCTACTCGTCTTGGCTTTAAAGGTTGAGTTGCTTTTAAAACTCTTAAGTTATCAGATGTCTATTGACTTGAATCATAGACATTATAACTCATGTTAATATATTGACTAATTGCCTTATTTATAAAATGATTATAATCTTCAAGGAGTAGACTAGGAGCCTGAACTTTATTTAACTCTGTCAATGCTCCTAGTAATAATTTACGAGCAGTAGTCATATATTTTATTCTTTATTTTTAGTCTTTTTATTACTATCTTCTTTAGCTGCTTCGAGTTCAGGATAAGTATCTCTCTTGATAAGTTCAAGTATCTTCTTATTTTTAGGATCTTTTAGATAGGCTAGAACCGCATCTTCAGTAATTCCAAGAACTATATCATCTGCATAAACGTAAACCTTGTTTTTGATATTGATGACGTGCTTTTCTCGAGCTTCAATAATAAGCAAACGAATTCCAGTATCTGAACCAGCATACACATCAATAATTCTTTGAGGATCACGTTGTGCAATATCTAGTAAGTATTCAGTAACTTCAGAATCTGGTGCAGCTTTCATATCTTTACCAAGTAAACGTGCATGGAATACACGTCCCATAGCACCTTTTTCGTCATCGAAGATATAAGCTTCTGCTTTATGACGAAGTTGACGAGTACTGATACGTTTAACACTTTCAAGTTCAGGAGCCTCAACATATAGTTCAGCTAAACCATAACGTGCATTCATTTTACCACGTGCGTCTTCACCATCAATAAGAAGATTACCTTTTGAATCTCGAGCATCTCTAGATAGAGCAATGATTGATGAATGTTTAATACATTCCCATTCTGCTTTTTCCCAGGGATCTTCTAGGTTTAATGTTGTTCCATCTTTTACCTCAAAAGTTTGAGTTTCTGGAATTAAAACTTCTCCAGAATTTCTGTCTTTATCAGACAAAATCATATCACCCATACTATTTACCCTGCGAACACAGTCTGGGTATCGTCCTGTGATAGGGTCTTTTGCTACACCAAGAATATATTTATCTATAACCTTGCCATAGACACTTCTCAAAACAATAATATTTTTATCCATAATCATTAATCCATATTAAAATATTTAGTAGGGAGAATTAACTCCCTACTAAATTTAAAGTTAAATACTGTATATACTTAAATGTATATACTTAAACTAAGCGTGCAATATTAAGCCTCGCGTAGTATAAAGCTCCTATAAGGATTAAATACAGCGATTGAAGCATAACCCCAGTTAACTAGCTTAGAACCAGCTACAGTGCTTGAAACTACACCACTGCTTAGACCATCAAGACCACCTACACCAGCAATCTTGTTATACATAAAGTCGCCACCCTTAAGAGTGAACATTGCAACAGCAGGATTACCACTAGCACTATCACTAGTTAAATCAATCATCATTGCAAAGCCCTTATCGCTACCAAACTCACGAGTAAAGGTTCTATCAACGATGAACGAAATTGTATTACCTGCAAAATTATAAGAATTATAGGTAGCACCTACATTAAGATAACCATTAGCTTCTTTAGACCATAGGTATGTACCATCTGGTTTATAGTTAGCAAGCCAAGCACCAAGCTTATTTTGAACATCAAACCATGCCTTTTCGTTGCAAATAAAGGCATACTTGTTGCCTGTAGGCTTCTCAGCCTTCTGATTCATCATACCAATAGCTGTTTGCATAGCATCAACAGTCAATTCACTATAAATATACTTGCTAGCATAGCGTTCGACCTGAGGAATCAAACCGTCATACATATAAATAGGACGATTGGTATTAGGATCTACAATAGTTGCTTTACCATTCTTATCGACGTTACTCTTACCGAATAAAAGGGCACGGTTACGAACCTCAAGGAAGTTCTTTAACAAGTTCTTCTCAACTGTATCCATCTTGTAAATGGTCTCACTTAGAAGCTTGCCGTTACCGTCACCTTTACCGATAGAAATAAATTGAGTCTCCATCGCTTTATAAAGTGCAGAATAAGTATCATCACAACGATGTGTACCAATATAACCGCGATGTTTCTCAATATTGCTCTAATATTTTACATACATTAATGTTAGCTTTATGTCACCATAAAGATCAGACTATATCTTAATCTAAATATTTAAATACAAATCCTTTACAATGTTCTCGTTTTCCTTGTGCTACTAACTTAGCGTTTTTATAACCAGCTTTTACACAGTCAGTCATTGTATTAAATTCTTCAAGAAGATTTCCATCATCATCAAATCTACCAACTTTACCTCCAACATAAGGTTTGTCAACAGTCCCCATATTTCTATGTTTTAATTTCTTCATAAAGGGAACTTTTTCGTAAGAAAACTAATAGCCTAAAAATTGATGCCCTTCTTTAATTGCCCTAGGTAAATGACCTCCACCTTTTGCTGAAGGATTTAAAAATCGGCCTGCAGAATTCACACTATCAAACTCTCTTACAAAATTTCCATCTAAATCATACATATAAACAGCTTTTCTTGGATTAGCACAATCAGGAAGTCTTCCTCCTAACGCCAGATTATACACATCCTCTCTTTGTAAAAATTCTTTATTTACTAATTCTTCTTCAAGCTTATACGCATCTTTTTCATTTTCAAATTCTTTTATTGTAGTTCTAACAAAATTTTTAACTCCGTATTTTTTAACTGCGGATTGAAAAGGAGTTTTAGGGTTCATATAAGTTGCAGGCCTATATATTGATACACCGTTTCCAATATAACCATCAAAATCGTCCTGTTCCGTGCCATGTACTCCTATATAAATTTTATTATTGATTTTACAGACTGTTTGATATACTATATATTTCATTTTGTATTTAAATTTTAGATTTATTCCATTTCGGAGTTTATTTCTCCTACGTCCTTCGGACTAGTCGTTGAACCTTCCTTAGTACTCCTCGATGAGTTTGTATTATCTAAGGCTTGGCTGCTGATTGTCTTAAAAAAGAGTTTCCAGCAATTAGAAATATTTTTTTAATTTTTCGCTGTCGTAGCATCAGCGGAAGAGAGCAATGTAAAAGGACCATAAAGTCTAAGGATCACCCTCTTCGTGTAACTCGGGCATATAATTTGCTATAAAGCGAGCAGTATCACCAACAGAATATTCTGTGGGGTCAATACCATTCTTTAAATCAGTAGTAATGTATCGACATTCACAAATCCAATAGTTATTAGCTCTACGAATAGGTCTAGCAATTACTTGGAACTGTTCAAAGGTGTTATCCATACGGAAAGTATCATATTTCTCAAAATAACGCTCTTTGAAAGCAAACATAATAGAAGTACCATTGCAACCATCACCTTCAGGTGTTGCAGCAAGTTCTATACGTTTAATGTAATTAGTTTCAACCTCCCATTCGAAAGTCATACTGTCGATCGACTGGAACTTATCAGCCTTCTTCAAATCACGATAGAAGACGTTTCTAAGAGCTTCAGTAAGATAACCTGCTGTAAGCTCAGGATACATTCTACTTACAATACCCAATCTTTCTGGGCGAGTACCAAGGAACTTATAGAAATCTTCATAAGTTCTTGTTTCACTCATTGTTGGTCTTTTTGTTATGAAATTTGCTACGATCATAAACTTAAATCTTTTAAAATTAAATTAAATTGTCATATAAATCACCATCTGTTTTAGGTGCTTTATTTGATTTACGTGGTTTCCTTACGACTGCCTTTGCAGAATTGACGTTACCACTTTTTGCATCTTCTACACCTCGGTTATAATTGTTTCTAGCAACCTCGGTAATTTGTTGTTTATAATAATTATTTAACTCTCTAAAAGCATCTTGACCTCTAGTTAACCACCAAGCCATCTAGAAAATCGCATTAGGGTCGTTCAATGCTTTTGCTATATGTCTTACGCCTGCTGCATCAGAATCGAGAATAAAGCTAGCAACAGTATTCATATCTTCATCAGACATTTCCATAGGAATGCCTCCAAGATCAATATCTCTGTTTTGTTCAATAGTATTAAGTATTGTATCTCTGAATTGTCCCATCTGTTGTTCTTGAGCTTCTCGAGTCTATTCTTCATAATAGGTTCGCTCTTCATCTTCTTTAGCTTTATATTCACTACGTAATGCAGCTATTCGTTTATTAAACAAGTCTTCATTGTTTTTTGCATTCGTAAGTTCTTCTACAGCTTCGTCTTCAGTAATATCTGGAATCTTTGATTGAAGATCCATTACAAATAATTCTTCATCTGAATAATCGTCAATGTTATAAACAGGTTCATTAGACCCTTGATTCTGTAAATAATTCTAAACAGCTTGTTGCGCAATATAATTATTATAATCATCAACTGACCAATTATTACTACGCATTGTATTTAGAAGATTGATTTCAGAATCATCCAAATCCGCTGAATCATCACGATCATTCAAGATTGATAACTGATCCTCTAATGATAATTCATTAAAAGGAACTTCTTCATATCCGTTTTCAGTCTCAAATTTAACTGAATCTGGATTTATACCTTTACTTCTTAGAAAATGATCGAGTACATCACCAGAATCATCTTCCTATTCAGAGTACTCATAAGATTCTTCCTAAGATTCTTCCTCATGTTCTTCGACTTGCGGATCATCGTTTTCCAGCAAATCGTCTTCCCAATTGTTTAAATCGTCCATAAATCATTAGTTCTTATTAACATTAAATATCTCATTTCCGGGATTTTAAATAGTTTATAATCCCTTTTACATGTCCATCAGCAATTTTCTATCTACCTTCGTCTGTGGTAAGAAAATCTAAATTCTCTTTACAAGTATAGAAAAAGTTTTCAGTTAATACTGCAGGACATAAACTTTTTTTAATGATATAGAAATTACTTTCATAATCTACATCTCCATCTTTTGTATCTTTACCAAACTTTTTATCTGGCATTTCTTTTTTACAGGCTTCCCAAAGGCAATCTGCTAATTTGTCGGAATTAGTTTTACCAACAGTTGTCCAGACTGTCCAATAATTAGCTTCAGGAAACCATTCGTTTCCAAGTCCTAAGGCATTAGCATGAATACTTACAAGTATTACATTTCCAGCTCCAAGTTTTTTACACCAAGTATTAACTCGATTAACTCTGCTGGCTAAGCTAATATCTTGATCCTCAGGAACTAGTAATTCTGCATCATAGTGTAATGCCTTTAATTGGTCAACTATTTTCTTTGCTACTAATCGGTTAAAAGTCCCTTCTCTAAAACGCTATTTATAAATAGTCTCATCGGTCATATCCGTTACTATTGGACTCGCTTTACCTTTTGTATAATCCTTATCTCCGTGACCGTTATCAATTAATATTTTTATATCAGCCATAGTATACTTCCGACAATTAATCCTGCTATTGTACCAATAGAATCTGCAAATACGTCATACCAATCCCATTTATTATTAGGATTAACTTTATCACCGTATTCTTTTCCCCAAGCAGCAGCAGTAGATACTAAAATTCCAGAAAGTGCAGCATAATAATAGGGAGAATTAACTACAAAAAATAAGCTCATAGTTAAAAAAGTTAATGCCGCACAAGCTAGAAAATGTAATATTTTATCTTTCTATTGTATCATGTACGATATATTTTGCCATCATTAGTAGACACATTTATCGTGTCATATACTGTATTACCAGCATTAGGAGCCTCCTCCGTTGCATCAAACGTAAATCCTAATATGATTTTATTAAACGCAAAAGGTTTAGGTAACTATTTGTTAAATTTATCCAAATATGAATACTTTACATTTATAGGAATACTAGGATTTACTATATCATCTAATTTAACAGTAAGTATTGTTTCTCCATCTTTGCTTAATGTATAAGTTCTCTATGCTAACTCTGTGTCGTTATCCCACGTACTATTATACTACAAGTCAATTTGGGAAACAAAATCCTACAATAATTCACCATTATCTATAAAACCGCAATTAAAACAAAGAACTCCATCATCTTTATTTAAAATTAATAAAGGAGTTTCTTCTTTAATTTTTACTATATCTCCAATAGAATCAGGACTTTTATGTCGATAACTAGAAGGTACATATATAGGGAAAGGAAAAACATCTTCTCCAAACTCCTACTATACTACTTCGAGTAGCCTTTCAGTATTTATACTCCAAAAATTAGGATTATCTATAGTTAAAGAAGTATAATTTCTTATCATAGAGTTTAATATTTCGGGAAGCTCAAAAAGATCCATAGCATCTGGTCCAAAGTATACAACTTCTTTAGGTAAAACTATATCTCCCTTTAAATACTTTAATACGTTACTTACATACAAAGTAGGTTTACAATCAAAAGATCCTCCTAATACCGTATTGTTAGAACTATTACTAGAACTATTAATTAAAGTATAAGATAACTACATCATCCTACTGAAATTAACCAGCCACCAAGGCCTCCACCAATAATACCACTTGCTAACATTACAATTAGACGAATCTTGTTGAATTTACTATCATCACTAAAGAAATTTCCAAAACAATATGATAGTGCCATAGTGACACCATAAATTATACCAGCAAATACTGCAGATGCAATAGCACCACCATCACGGCCAACAAGAAACGTTAAACAAGCTAGTAAAAAGCAAGTTACAAAACTAATTATACAATTCAAAAAATATTCTTTCATAATCATTTAATTTTATTAATAATCTATCGCATTAAATATCCAATTAAATAAGCAGCCTGTTCACTGCGTTCTGAAATACCATAATACTAACAAATATGAGATTGTACATGTTTTAACTCGTGTACTAAAGTATCAAACCATTGATCTACACTAGTTACATCACTTATACCTACTATAGAAGTTCTTTTCTTTAAGTTTGAATTAGTTATTCCAGAATTTATTGAGTTCATTATTTCTACAGCTCCTTTTATATTCTCTTTAGATACTTTAATATTCTTTAATACGTTTAACATCAAAGGTAATTCTTTTCTATTCAAGAAAAAATAACATTGCCACTTATTTTGAATATTAATATAGATCATATCATTTTATCCCATCTTATAACAACGCCCTTTCTTGCACAATCTGATAAGAACCTATTGAAAGCAATACCGTCATATCCATCCTCATCATCTAAATAGTCTTTAACAAATTTAGCTAATGCGGTATCTGTGGTAATACTTGATCCAAAGAAATCAGCTTTTGCCATATTAATTACATACAAAGCGTCATATAATATGTCGTTTTCTATCTCTACCTAAGCATTCTTCAAAATAGTTTCCAACTATTCTTCAGAAATTGCTTGAAGTTTTTTACCATTTTTTTTCATCTTACTTATAGCAAATTGAGCTAAAGCTTTGCTGAAATGAGGACCGTTATATCTTAAATAATTAATCATTTCAGCAGGCATAATATCAAATTGAGTTAAATCCATAATATTAAATTAAAAAGGAGGGAGAGTAATCTCCCTCCCTAAAATTATTAATAATCAAATCTTCCTCTATAATTTGATTTACGATTCATACGATAGTTTCTACGTTCGTTCATTTCAAGATCTTCTGTATTTTCAAGCTCTTCCGTAACCTCACATAGAAGTGTTTTAGCCGCTCATACCTCCCCAACCACGGTTGCCACTTAATGCAAGCAAAGTTGCAAGGTCGTTATTCCCATTTTCTGGAAAACTAAAAACTTTTGTATCGTCCATAGAATAATTTTTAAAAGTTAATAAATTAATTTGATATGTATCTAAATTTTATTTACTATAAAACAAATATAAATAAATAATTTAACAAATGAAAATAATAAATAAACAATCTAAATTAATTCACATAATGGATCATTGTGTATAAATTAATTTTATTGATTTTTGAACAGACGTAGTTTCTTTTAACTCAATTGTATTTAGAACGTATCCATTAGATGTATCTATATATTGA
>OCVV011002784.1_pt1 | contig 11270 bp, 12 predicted proteins | sample 1539721 | NCBI WGS metagenome assembly OCVV01 (sample SAMN02144230, study PRJEB22623) | gut metagenome | biome: sheep rumen | host: Ovis aries | place: New Zealand | reverse complement strand
ATATATTGTAGTTCTTGTTATATTCTTTGTATTAGTTAATTTATATTTTTTATTTATTCCAATATTTCTATTTAGTGAACTTGGTATTTCTATGTTATTTTGTGGCAATTTAGTTAATAGATTACCATCGATATATATAACAATATTATTAATTCCGTCAATACTTGTTAGTGTATATACAATTGACTCGATAACTTTTTCTTCTAATGATTTGTTTATTTCTAATAATTCTTTTGAAAAATCTAATTTTACTGTGTTGTCTTTGATTGAAATACTATTGATTTTTGTGTTTTTGTTTAGAATACATTTAAAATTATTAGGAACTTTATCCTTTTCATTGCTTTCACAAATTAAAATATTTAATAATTGATTAATTAATTCTTCTTTAACATTTTCAGTGGCAATTTTGACTCTACTTAAATAGTTATTGTCATCTAGTAAATATGCTTCGTAAGTATTTAATTCATAATTAACGTAATTTAGTTTTGTTTCTATTTTATTTTTTTCAATATTTTTATTTGGCATGTTGTAAAGAATTGATATTAATACTAAAATAATTGATGAAATGATTAATTTTTTTGTACATATTCTTTTTAACATTTTCCACCTCTATATATATGTATGAAAAAAATGCATTAAAAATGCATTTTATAATTTTATTTCTTTTAATTTTAATAGTTCAATTACAGCTTGAGAACGACTTTTAACATCTAACTTTTGAATTGCATTTGAAATATGGTTTCTTACAGTTTTTTCACTAATTTTTAATTTTTTTGCTATATCTTTTGTTGTAAAATTTTGTACTAATAAGTCAAAAACTTCTTTTTCTCTTTTTGTTAATATTTTTTTGTTCATAAATCCTCACTTCCTACTAGGGTGAATACAATGCTCATAATATATTATGCATTTTTTTTGTATTAGTGAAAAAACTGTTAATTATTTTTCAAATTTAACAGTTATTTTAATTTTATCTTTGTATTCTTCCTGAATTGAACGCATAATTTTGTTTGCCAATTCAGTACTATGTTCTTCAGTATTAATGGTCACACTGATAGTAGAATTATCTATTTTAATAAATGTTTCTAAATTGTATTCGGATTTTATTTTTTCTTCTAATATTTCTTCTTGGCTTCTATTAGCATTCAATTCTTTCATTTTTTCAAAAGCAGCATTTTTATCTTCAATTGAACTATTAGCGTCACTGATTATTTTTTTTAGATTTTCAATTTCTTTTTCAACATTTTCATCTGATTCAACTCTAAGTGCTACTAAAATTGAACTTTCTTCTTGTTTAACAGTAGGTTTTATATTTTCTTCTTTAATTGTGTTGTTTGAAACCAGTAATTCTGTTGGCATTGTTATGTAATATACACTTAATACTAATATTAAACTGAATAATGTTAAGAACCAAACACCTTTTTTATTGACCATAATTATTCCTCCCAATTCTATTTAATATTATTCTAAAAAAAAATAAATATTCATTTAAAAAAAATTATGATACAATTATAATGATAGGAGATGGTTGTATGCCAAAGATAGGTGCAGGTCCAGACCCACATTTAAAAAGTCCATGGCCAAAAGCAATATTAATTGTTATAATTGTTGCTTTATTAGTGATATTTGTAGCTCCCAAAATTATTGAAATTTATAATGATAATTTGCGTAGTACAAATTCAAGAGCTAATAAAAGTTAGTTCTTTTTTTTTGTAGAATTTAGTATATATTTGTGTTATACTATAAATGACAGGGTAGGTGATATTAATGTCCAAAAACAAAAAAAGAAGTTCATCAAAAGAAAAAAGTGAAGATAGTTTTTTAACTGATTTAAAAGGAATTGGACTAATATTAATAACAATTGTTGGATGTTTACCTTTTGGTAAAGTTGCAGAGATAATAAGAGGATTTGCAGCATTTTTAGTTGGCGATTGGTGGGCATTTTTACTTATATTAGTAGGCATTTGCGGAGTATATATGATAGCAACAAGAAAAAAGCCTACATTATTAACTACAAAACTAATAGGATTATATATAATTGTTTTAACTATTTTAGTTTTATCACATTTAAATTATTTTAAAGAATATGATAACTTTAATTTTTCAAAAGATACCATGACAATATTGAAAAATACTGTATCAAATGTTATGGGTTTTGTAAAAAGCGGAAAATCATTTACAATTAGCCCAGATTTAGGCGGTGGAGTTATTGGTGGAATTTTAGCTTCGTTAATGGTTTCTTTATTAACTGTCGATGGTACTATAGTTGTTTCAATTGCTATGATTATATGTGGAGTTATAATGTTTACAGGTATTTCTATATACGATGCTGTTGGTAAAACTAAAAATAGAGTTCATTCTTTAGCAACAGCAATACAAAAAGAATCAACTATTGTTCGTGAAAATGAAGAAGAAACTGGTGATGAAGAACAATCTATAGTTGAAGTTACAGACATAAATGATGTTTCTGAGGAAGATCATAGGACTGTTATAAGAAGAGAAGATATACATTCAAAACATGAAGAACCTGTTATTTCAAACGAAGAAACAGGTGAAGTAGTTATGCAACCTGTGGAAGAAGCAGAGAGTTCTAATAAAATTTGGGAATATCCACCACTTAGTTTACTGTCTAAAGGCTCTAAGGGAAACAATAAAGAAAATCAAGAACAAATTAAACATAATATTCCTATAATTGTACAAGTGCTTCAAGATTTTGGTATTGAAGGAAAAGTAGTGTCTGCACATGTTGGTCCATCGGTAACTCAATACGAATTGGAAATAAAAGCAGGAACTCGAGTAAATAAAATATTAAGCTTAAATAGAGAGATAGCTCTTAATCTAGCTGCAAAAGATGTTCGTATACAGGCACCTATACCAGGTAAAAGTACGATTGGAATAGAACTTCCAAATAAAAAAATTACAATGGTAACTGTTCGTGAAATTTTAGCTAGCGCTAATGAACAAGATCCAAAACATGAAAAGAAATTATTAGCTGTTTTAGGACGAGATATAATGGGAAATCCTATGTGTATGGAGATAAATAAAACACCACACTTACTAGTTGCAGGTTCAACAGGTAGTGGTAAGTCCGTATGTATAAATAGTTTTCTAGCCACTATATTGATGCGTGCTAAACCAGATGAGGTTAAATTAGTTTTAGTTGACCCAAAAAAAGTTGAATTATCAATATATAATGGTGTGCCACATTTGCTTACTCCAGTTATAACTGATCCAAAAAAAGCCAATATAGCTTTAAAAAAGATAGTTGTTGAAATGGAAAACAGATATGAATTATTTGAAAGAAATGGTAATAAAAATATTACAACATATAATGAACGCATAAAAAAGGAGAATGAAGGGTTACCTGATTCTGAAAAAAAACATTTAATGCCATATATTGTTGTTATAATAGATGAGTTAGCAGACTTAATGTTAGTTGCTGCAAAAGAAGTTGAGGATTCAATTATGCGAATTACACAAATGGCTCGTGCAGCAGGTATACATTTAATTGTTGCAACGCAAAGACCATCAACAGATGTAATTACAGGTGTTGTAAAAGCTAATATACCATCTCGTATTTCTTTTGCTGTATCAAGTGGAATAGATTCAAGAACTATTTTGGATATGGTAGGTGCTGAAAAGTTACTTGGAAAAGGTGATATGTTATATTTACCTCAAGGAGAAAGCCAACCTGTACGTATACAAGGAACATTTATTTCAGAAGAAGAGACAAAGCAAATAGTTGATTTTGTTTGTAGTCAGCAAAAAGCACACTATGATGAAACATTATTAATGGATGAAGAAGAGGCACGAGCAAGTGATGTTATTCCTGAGGGGAAAGGTGTGCGTGATGCTACTGAAGAACCATTATATGATGAAATAGTTGATTTTGTTATTGAACAAGGAAAAGCAAGTACATCTTTAATACAAAGAAGATTTAGATTAGGATATAATAGAGCAGCAAGATGTATTGATTTATTAGAAGAACGTGGCATTGTTGGACCTCCAAATGGTTCTAAACCACGCGAAGTTTTAAAAAAATATGCTGATTCTGAAGAAGAGTAAAAAAAATATCTAAAAATGAGAAATTAGGTTACTATTTCTCATTTTTTTTGTAAATTTATTTGAATAAAATAAGTTTTGATAAATTGATAAAAAAATTTGTATATGTTAAATTTTTTTTGTCTATATCGACAAAGTTAGACATGTTAAATGTATATATTTTAAGTGGTGATATTATGAAAAAGTATTTATGCTCAATATTATTTGGCTTATTAATAGGATTTTTTTTGAGTAAAACTATGTTAGAACAATATGGCTCTTCTAATGGTTTAAAAACTGCTTCAGTGGATGGACAAATTGCATATTTTATTAAATATGGGGAATATAGTTCATTAGATGAACTTGAAAGAAAAACTATATCTCTCACAAATTATATTTATACGGAAGCTGACAATAAATATATTGTATATATCGGAATTACGCTAAGAGAAGAAAATCTTGAAAAATTAGTAAAGTATTTTAATGAACAAAAGTATAATGTTACTATAGAAAAGTTTTTAATTACAAATAGAAGCTATTTAAATTATCTTGAAAATGCGGATAAATTACTTGAAAATACAAATGATAAAACTGTATTAGGAGAAGTTAGTAGCCAAATTCTATCAAAGTATGAAGAGTTGGTGATAAATGGGAATAAAAATTAAAGAATTACCATTAGAAGAAAGACCATATGAAAAATTAATAAATAATGGTGTTACAAGTTTATCTAATGAAGAATTATTAGCTATTTTAATTAAAACAGGGTGTAAAAAGTATTCTTCAAAGGAAGTTGCATCATATGTGTTGAGTAAAGTTAATAATATTTCTGATTTAAAAAATATAAGTTATAAATGTTTAACAAGTATAGATGGTATAGGCATAAAAAAAAGTTGTGTGTTACTAGCTGCAATCGAATTGGGCAAAAGAATTAATAATTATTCATTAACAATAATAAGTAAAAAATTAAATAGTTCTAATTTAGTGTACCAATATTATAAAAATGTATTATTTAATGAAAAGCAAGAACATTTTTATTGTGTTTATCTGGATAATTCTAAAAATATTATTCATGAAAAATTACTTTTTATTGGTACTGTTAATTATAGTGTTGTTCATCCAAGAGAAGTTTTTAAAGAAGCTTATTATTATAGTGCTTCTGCAATTATATGTGTTCATAATCATCCATCAAATAATGTTTTGCCAAGTAAGGAAGATATACAAATAACGGATAATCTTATTAAGATAGGAAATTTATTAGGCATAAAAGTTATTGATCATATAATAATAGGTAAAAATAATTATTATAGTTTTTTAGAAAATGGTGATATAAAACTTTAAAAAGTTTAATACATCTAGTATAATAAATAGTTGATAGGTGATAAAATGAGAGACTATAGAAAGAAAAAAAGCTTTTATGCAAAAATAATTTTAATTTTATTTATAACAGTCAGTGTTGTTGTATTTACAGGTTATTCATTAAAAAAAGAAAAAAACTTAAATATTTTTGAATGTGTAATTAAAGATGTAGGAGTATTTATAGGTGATACACTTTATGCACCAATTAAATTTGTAAAGAACAAGATGGAAATAAGTAAAGATAAAGAGGATATATATAAAAAGTATAAAAATTTACAGAATGAACAGTCTAATATCGAACAAGTTAAAGCTAGAAATGATGAATTAGAAAAAGAAAATAATGAGTTAAAAGAATTGTTAAAAGTTAATTCTAGTTTGGCTGATTTTGAAAAGATTAATGCATCTGTTGTGAGTAGAGATGTAGGATATTGGTACGATAAACTAGTAATAAATAAGGGGTCAAAAGATGGTATAGAGAGTAAAATGGCTGTTGTGATAAATAATGGTGTTGTTGGGTATATCTCAGAGGTAAGCACAGGTAGTAGTAATGTTCAGTTGCTAACTGCTAAAACTTTAAAGAATAAAATTTCAGTTAAAATTGATTTAGGGAATAATGAATATGCAAATGGTCTGCTAATTGGATATGATAAAGAAAAAAATATTTATAATATAGAAGGAATAAGTTATTCTGGTGAAATACCAGAACATGCAAAAGTTACGACTACTGGTTTAAATGATAACTTTCCAAGTGGAATTTTAATAGGTTATGTTTTAAATACTACTACAGATAATTTTGACTTAGGCAAAATTGTTGAGGTAAAGCCTTCTGCTAAATTAGATAATATTGAGTTTGTTACTGTTCTTAAAAGAAAGGATAGTAAATAATGATAATTTTAGCTATACTCTCGTTTATATTTGATGGTGTAATATCTTTGCTTATAAGTAAAAATAGCTTGTTTTTATCATTATTTTCTATTATGAGTCTATTAGTTATTTTTCCATACATAAAAAATAAAATCAATTTAGTTTATATCGCTATTTTGTTAGGCTTTTTATATGATATAGTGTATACACAAACACCATTTTTAAATACAATTATATTTTTAGTAATTTCTTTAATAATACTGTTGTTTTATAAATATGTACCATTAAATTTTATTAGTACGTGTGTATTGTTAATTATTATAATTATTATTTTTAGGACATTATCCTACATTTTGTTTATTTTAGTTAATGATTATTTATTTGATTTTAATAGCCTTTTAACTAGCATATATTCTTCAATAATTTTGAATGTATTATATGTATTTACTTTTAATATAATCTTAAAAATATTTTATAAGAAAAAGAAAGTATATTAAAAAAAGTGTACATTTGTTCGTTAAAACTATTGACAATAAAAAACTGCTATAGTATAATTAGCTTATGAATGATTGGAGGAGGCATTATGGCTGGAAAAACAACTGCAGATAAAACATTAGAACAAGTAATGTTAGATATTGAAAAACAATTTGGAAAAGGGGCAGTAATGAAATTAGGAGATCATCCTCATCAAAAAATTGATGTTATATCAAGTGGTTCAATTACTCTTGATTTAGCATTAGGAATAGGTGGATATCCAAAGGGAAGAATTATTGAAATATATGGGCCCGAATCAAGTGGAAAAACAACTTTTGCATTACATGCTATTGCTGAAGCACAAAAAAATGGTGGAAGAGTTGCATTTATTGATGCAGAACATGCATTAGATCCTATGTATGCTTCAAAAATAGGAGTAAATATAGATGACTTACTTTTGAGTCAACCTGATAATGGAGAACAAGCATTGGAAATCTGTGAAGCATTAGTAAGAAGTGGTGCTATAAGTGTAATTGTAATAGATTCAGTAGCTGCTTTAGTTCCTCAAGCTGAAATAGAGGGAGAAATGGGCGATTCTCATGTTGGTCTACAGGCAAGACTTATGAGTCAAGCACTTAGAAAATTGTCAGGAATAATTAATAAAACAAATACAGTATGTATATTTATAAATCAATTACGTGAGAAAGTAGGAGTAATGTTTGGTAACCCCGAAACAACCCCAGGAGGAAGAGCACTTAAGTTTTATGCTTCAGTTCGTCTTGAAATTAGAAGAGGCGAGCAGATAAAATTGGGAACTAATATAATAGGAAGTAAAGCAAATATAAAAGTTGTAAAAAATAAAATGGCTCCACCATTTAAAACTTGTACTGTTGATATAATGTACGGAGAAGGCGTATCTGTTTTAGGAGAAATTGTTGATTTAGGTGCACAGGCTAATATACTTGAAAAAAGTGGTGCATGGTATTCTTACAAAGGTGAAAAAGTTGGTCAGGGCAAAGAAAATGTTAAAGAATGGTTAAAAAACAATTCTAAACAAAGACAAGAAATAGAAAAGAAAATTAGAGAATATTATAGCGACAAAGAAATAGATAAAATTGAATCTAGTATAGAAGAGTGATTTGTTTAAATCACTTTTTTTTAAAATATTTAATTAAGTAATATTCTTGACAAAAACTCCTAAATCAATCTATAATAAAAATAGAGTGTTAGTACACTCTGTATGGAAATGGAGGAATTTTTGTGACAACAAAGATTTTGTTCTCCATTTTGCTAATCCTTTTAGGAATTGGTGTTGGAATAATTACAATGTTTATATTTAATTATATAAAAGGTATTAAAGCTTTTAAAAAGGCTGACGATATATTGGATAAAGCTCAGAAAGATGCAGAAAAGTTAAAAAAAGAAACTATTTCTGAAACAAAAGAGGAATTAAGACAATTAAAGGAAACAACTGAGCAAGATGTTAAAGAAAAAAAAGAAGAATTAAAGGAAAATGAAAAAAGATTATATGCGCGTGAAGAAAGCATTGAACGTCGTGAACAATCTTTAGATAATAGAGAAAATGCTCTTGAAGAAAAAGAAAATAATTTAATAAATAAACAAAACGTTATCCAAGACGAAGAAGCAAAAGTGGAGGAAATAAAAAAACAACAATCAGAATTACTTGAAAAAATTGCTTGCTATACAAAAAAAGAAGCAAGAGAAATTATATTAAAACAAGTAGAAGAAGATATGTCTTTAGAAATTGCTAGTTTAATAAAAGAAAAAGAAGCAGAAGCAAAATTAGTAATTGATAAAAATGCTAAGTCAATGCTTGTTTCAGCAATGCAAAAATATGCTAGTGATGTTGCTAGTGAACAGACTGTTACGGTTGTATCTTTACCTAGTGAGGATATGAAGGGACGAATAATAGGTAGAGAAGGAAGAAATATAAGAACAATTGAGGCGGTTACTGGTGTTGATTTGATAATTGACGATACTCCAGAAGCAATTGTTTTATCAAGTTTTGATCCGCTAAGGAGAGAGACTGCTAGAGTTGCAATCGAAACACTTATAAAAGATGGACGTATTCATCCAGCAAGAATAGAAGAAGTATATGATAAAACATGTAAAGAGATGAAAGCAAAAATATTGGAATATGGGGATTCTGCGTTATTTGAACTAGGTTTAACTAAATTTGATCCTGAGTTAATTGAAATAATTGGAAAACTTCATTTTAGAACAAGTTATGGTCAAAATGTTTTAAATCATTCTATTGAGGTTGCTTCTTTAGCTGGAATTATGGCAGGTGAACTAGGAGAAAATGTAATGCTAGCAAAACGTGCAGGATTATTGCATGATATTGGAAAAGCAATAGATCATGAAATGGAAGGAAGCCATGTTGAATTAGGTGTTAGTCTTGCAAAAAAATATAAAGAAAGAGATGTTATTATTAATGCTATTGAATCTCATCATGGTGATACTGAACCAACAAGTATTATAGCTGAATTAGTTGCTATAGCAGATGCGTTATCAGCTAGTAGACCTGGTGCAAGAAATGATTCTTTGGAAAATTATGTTCAAAGATTGCATGATTTAGAAAATATTGCTAATGAATCAGAAGGTGTAGATAAAGCATATGCAATGCAGGCAGGAAGAGAGTTACGTGTTATAGTTAAACCAGAAGAGGTAGATGATCTTAAAAGTCATAAAATAGCAAGAGATATAAAAAATAGAATAGAAAATGAGTTACAATATCCTGGTACTATAAAAGTAACTGTAATTCGTGAGGTAAGAGCAACTGAAGAAGCAAAATAATGCTTCTTTTTTTATAAAAAAATAAACAGTTTAACTGTTTATTAATAATAATATGGCCCATAGTATGGTGGATAATAATAATTGTTTGTATAATATGGAGGTTGTACATAGTAGCCTGAATTTGAATTATTAAAGTAAGGTGCTACAAGTCCTCCTGTAATTCCTCCTAAAATAAATGGTCCTAAAAAGCCTCCAAGTATTCTATCGTCTTGATTATTTTGATACATCAAAGCTTGGTTGTCTATAAAAAAATTCTTTTTATCAAAGTTAGAAATATTATTATACATGGTAAATCTCCTTTCATATTATTTTATGACTAAAATATTATTTAGTGATTATTACCTATAAAATACTTTTTGGGTAAAAAAATATTTAATATACACATATAATTTATTGGGTGATGTATGCAAAGAATATTTGAATATATAGGACTTATATGTTTAATGTGTTTTAGTTTTTTTATTACAGAAAAAACTGCTACAATTTCAACAAATGTTGATGAAATAATGATTTCCATAAAAAGAGAATATAAAAAGTATGAAATATCAGGTGAAAATGCAAAAATAAGTGGTAATAAAATTATACCTGGAAGATGTGAAAAAAAAGTAAATATTTCTAAAAGTTATACTGAGATGAAAAAAATAGGTTTTTACAATCCAAAACTATATAGTTTTTATTATAATAATCCTAAAATAAATCTTACAAATAATTATGATAAATTAATTGTAAGTGGAAATTTATCAGAAAAAAATATTTATCTGTTTGCTGAATTATCAGAAAATAATAAAGATATTGTTAAACAAAATAATTTTTTTAATTATAATTTTATAGTTAACAGCGAATTCTATAAGAATAACGATTCATTAATAAGAAGTTTGAAAGAAAAAAATAATAGTATTTTGATTGAAATGACAAATTATAAAAATTATAAATACATTGAAACAGATTATTTGAAGAAGTATAAAAAAAATATTTTTTGTATTAATGGAGAAAATAATAATTTTTTAAATATATGTAGCTCTAATAAGAGCAATACAATAGCAATATCAAATATTATAGAAAAATCTTATCTTTTAAATATAAAGAAAAATATTTCAAATGGTAAGTTTATAAAAATTTTAATTAACGAATCTTTTGTTAATGATAAGAAAATTGTAGAAAAGTATATAAATTCAAAAGGATTAAAAATTTCATCCGTTGATGAATATCTGACTGAATGTAATTAAAAATTTGATTTGAGAAAAAAAATTTATTAATATATAATGTATTTGGTGATATTATGAAGAAACCGGAGTTACTGGCACCTGCTGGAAATTTTGAAAGTTTAATTGCCGCTGTGGAAGCAGGATGTGATGCAGTCTATTTAGCGGGAAAACATTATGGAGCAAGAAATTTTGCTGGAAATTTTGATAACGATGAGATAATTTCTGCTGTAGAATATTGTCATAATTATGGTGTTAAAATATATGTTACTGTCAATACTTTAATATATGAAAGTGAAATAAAAAATTTTATGCAGTATATCGATTTTTTGTATACAAGTAATGTTGATGCTATCATAATTCAAGATATTGGAATGTTTGATTTGATAAGAAAAGTATATCCAAATTTTGAAATACATATATCTACTCAAATGCATATTCACAATTTAGAAGGATGTAAATTTTTTGAAGAGTATGGTGCATCCCGTGTTGTATTAGCTCGTGAAACATCATATGATT
>OCVV011343396.1_pt1 | contig 11271 bp, 13 predicted proteins | sample 1539721 | NCBI WGS metagenome assembly OCVV01 (sample SAMN02144230, study PRJEB22623) | gut metagenome | biome: sheep rumen | host: Ovis aries | place: New Zealand | reverse complement strand
CCGGAACGGCTACCGCGAGAGGTCGCTCGCCACCTGCGTCGGCACGCTGACGCTGCGCATCCCCAAGCTGCGCTCCGGCAGCTTCTTCCCCGAGGACGTGCTCGAGCGCTACCAGCGCGTCGACCGCGCCCTCGTCGCCGCCGTCGCCGAGATGTACGCCACGGGCACCAGCACCCGCAAGATACAGCGCGTCGCGGAGAAGATGGGCGTGTCCAGGCTTTCCAAGGACCAGCTGAGCGCCATCGCCTCGAGCCTGGACGCCGACATTGAGGAGCTGTGCGGAAGGCTGCTCGGCGGCTCGCCCGTGCCCTACGTTTGGCTTGACGCGACCTACGTCAAGCGCCGCCGCGAGGGGCGCGTGGGCGGTCCGCAGGAAGGCCAGCCACGAGTCGTCTACGACGGGGCTCGGCTGGAGGCGTAGGCCAGGAGGATGCTCAGGTCCGTTCTCGAGCGTGCGGACAGGGCCGAGACGGCATGGGGTATCAACCGTATTTCAGGTTCTGGGACGCCGGGCTGACTCGCTTCGGTTCAGGCGCAACGCCAACTTTCTTAACACTACCGGCCACTGTGAATGTGACTTCACTTGCATTGATGATATCGTGGAAGGTGTACCGCGAACTCGTGGAGGTGGGCATACTGCCCGTCGATTACGACTTCGAGGCCCACAAGCGGCTCGTGCCTATGCAGCTTGGTGATGTGCCCGTAACCTAAGCGGATACGAGCGCATTTGAGCGTAATTTCGGTTACAAGCCGGCGACCCTAATCGTGGACATGCTGTGCTAGTTCGCAAGGTGGTATCGAGAGTATTACGGGATAAGGAGACTTTCAGTGCCAAAGATTCGGAAGGTTCATATTAATGGGCATCCCATTTTGGGAGACTTGAACTTAGACTTCTGCGGTCCAAACGGCCGGGCGGTCGATACTGTGATTCTCGCCGGGGAAAATGGCGCTGGAAAAAGCACGATTATGGGATTGCTGTACGACCTCGTGTCAGGGAATTCTGATGCTTTGCCGTTTGCGTCTGTTAAGGTCGAGTTCGAGGAGGCGGAAGCTGTTGCGACATTGGTCTTTACTTTTGAAAAATCAGGAACCCATTCGATGGTTCGCGCAGCAGAAGAGGGCTCGGACAGAAAACGATGGGTTGGATCGGACGAGTTTAAAGCCGCTCATCCAATGAATGCTATCTACTCTGATGTTGATATCAATTTCAGTGCCGGGCAGGTTTCGACCGTAACGAGTCTGACGCTCGATTCTGAATTTAAAAGCCGAAAGTCATCCGGGGATTTGCCAACTAAAATCAACCAGCTCCTGATTGACGTGCAGGACCTTGACGACGCTGATGTTGCTTATGCGGTTCGGAGCAATCCGGGTCGGTGCCTAGACGAGCTTTGCGTGGAGGAACGCATGCCTCGCTTTACCCATGCTTTTGAGACGATGTTCGACGACCTTCGCTATGACCGGGTAGACAACAGGGATGGCCACAAAGAAATTGTATTCAAGAAGCATGGTAGAGAGGTGCCCATCGGCGCCCTCAGCTCCGGTGAGAAACAGATTGTCTACCGCGGGTGCTTCCTTCTCAAGGACGCAAATGCCACGAAGGGTGCGTTCGTCTTTATTGACGAACCAGAGATAAGTCTGCACCCCACGTGGCAACAGAAAGTAATGGACTACTACAAGGCTATGTTCACTGACTCGCTGGGCCGACAGACTTCCCAGATCTTTTGCGTGACACACTCTCCGTTTATCGTCCATAACGACCGTCGCAGGGATGACAAGGTCATTGTTCTTAAAAGGACTGCTGACGGCGGACTAAGGGTCGAAGACAAACCGGAGTATTACTGGTGCGACTCCATGGTCGCTGTTAAGGATGCTTTCTCGATTCGAGACTTCTCCTCGAATGAACCAACCGTCTATCTCGAAGGACGCACTGATGAGAAGTATTTTACGAAGGCTCTTGAGCTTTTTGGGTACAGCGGGTCTGTAAGGTTCAAGTGGGTCGGTCACCTGGACGCCAACGGACAAGAAAGGTGCACGGGCGCCGCGTCTCTCAACAGCGCATATGAGTTCCTCTCGGGCCTTGATTCTTCAAATAGAAGTGTCTTTCTCTTCGATTCCGATACTAAGAGGAAGGAAGAGCGGAGAGGTAACGTTCTCTCATTATCCATCCCTCACTTCGAAAATGCCAAAAAGATAAAGAAGGGTATTGAAAACGCTCTCGTACTTGATGAGGTTGATACCAGCGCTTTCTACAGGTCGAAGGAAATTGAAGGAGATTACGGCGAGGTAAAAAGCGTTCAAGAGTTCAAGAAGATGGAGTTCTGCGAATATATCTGTTCGAAAGGAAACGAGGAACTCGGAGTTATTTTCAGGAACCTTAAACCCGTTATCGATAAAGCAGTTTCGTTCTTGAAAGGTGAAGAGTAATTCTCTTGGTTGCGTGGTGAAAAGCAAGGCACATATGGTGCATGAAGCAAGGCCCCTCCATTCACCGACTGGCAAAACGATTTACACCTAATTTCGGGGTTCGTTTACGGGCAATTCGTTCGCCACTCGCTCGATCTCGCTACACTAATAACTGCTGCTACCAGGTAGTTTTCTGGCGCAGTTCCCATTGGCTCTAGCGAAGATCGGAGCGGTTATGTTTGCTGCCGCGTTCCACACCAGCCGTCACTACATCCTGTTTACTGCCATGGCCTGCCTATGCGTTTTGCTGGGCGGGCCTTCTTATGCCGCGGGCGCGGAGAGCCTATTCATTGCGGGCGCCACGTACTACGAGCCGGGCGTGTCGGGCCCCGGCTGGGCCTGGACCGATGCCGACCATCTGGAGCTTAACGGCTACGCGGGCGAGGCTATCGGCGCCGACGGCGACCTTGCGGTGACGCTGACCGGGCAGAACACTGTTGTCGAGACGAGCGCGCCCGACGTGGACATCTCGCGTTGCGGCTTGGAGGTGTGGGGCGATCTGACGCTCCGCGGCACCGGGTCGTTGGTGGCCACGGGCTCGCAGTGCGGGATCTACGTTTCGGGGACGCTCGCGGTGGACGGCTGCAAGGTTGACGCGCGGGCCGACGGCGCCGGCATCTCAGATGCGCGGGTGGCCGGCGTGATCGCGGACGGTCTTGCCGTTCGCGGCGGTGGGCGCGTTGTCGCCGCGGGCGCGGGCTCTGGGGCGGGCGTGCGCGCCTATGGCGTGTGTCTGCTGGGCGGGGCTGCTGGCGGTGGCGCGGTCGGGCAGCTTACCGTCGATGCGTCCTGGCTGGATGCGTCGGGCGTCGAAGGCGGCGTCGCCTGCCTGGGCGGGTCGCTTGCATCCGCGCGCTTTGTGGCGCCTGCGGGCGGGGCCTTTGGCGCAGGCGGCGTTGTGGATGCCGACGGATCCGTGGCAACGCGTGTGACGATCGAACCTGTGGATACCACGGCGTCGGCGGGGGAGACCGGTGGGCCCGATGTGCCGGGCGATGGTCCGTCCGCCCCTGGCGCCGACCCCGCTACCGGCGAGCCAGCTGCGGATCCGTCGACGAATCCCACACAAAAGCCCGCGGCCGCGACTAAGACAGTGACCACGACCACAACGACCAACACCACGGCCGCCAAGGCCGCCACCGCAACGACCAGCTCGCTCCCCAAGGCCGGTGATAACTGCTTGATCGCCGCATCCCTAACGCTAATCTTTCTCGGCATAGCGCTCCTATCCGCCGCGATTCGCTGCTAAAGCGCTCGATTTCCGGATTGCTCCTGAGTGAGGGTATTCGCTTACGCCAATACCCTCACTCTCTTTGAATAGGGCAGCTTCTACAATATCGATTCTTCTTCAAGTAAATGTTCAACACTCATCGCATCCCGTTGACTTTTGCCCCCGAGGAACCTAATTCCGTAATTCTTGAGGTCATTCGCGAAGGGGCCGCATTCCTGGCATCTGGCAAAAAGGACGTTTTGACAATGGTGCCGATCTTGTCGCAGCGGCGATGGTGCAATGAGCGCGCTGACCGCAGAATTCTTTGCAGATACCTAAGCACAGTAAGCCAAATGATACTGCCTAGATAAAAAACTAGGCGGAACCGCTTTCACGCCCCCGCCTTACAAAACCTAAGGATTTTGCTGTCTGCAAGCATTGTGGCAAATTAGAACCAGATGCCAATCAATTCCGCGGAAACACCACCGGCAAACGGACGATTCTGATTCCATCCCGACGGCAGAACGCCCCTCGCGCTAACAGTTGGTACGCGATTCATGCGGATTCGTTCCCTGATGATACAATTTTATTCGGAATTTATTTAGACAGGAGGTCTCCCTTTGTCCCCTAAATCGGTCAACGCTCTTATGAAGCACCTCCGCGAGCAGGGAGTCTCCATCGCCGGTTCGAACCAAAAGCGAAAGCTTAGGAACATCGGGTACTATCACGGCTACAAAGGACTTGGGTTTGCAGGCGAAGCCACGAGCAGACTGCCGATTGATGACTTTACTCAAGTCGCCACGCCTTACGCGATGGACACCCAGATTAAGACGCTCCTATATCCCCATGTCATGGCAATTGAGACTGCGCTGAAAAATTACACCCTCGAAGCGGTGCTCGCACAAGCGTCGAGCGAGGACTTCGACGAAATTTTTAAGACATGCCTCACTGCATACAGGGGCTACGCCCCCGGCTCTTCGAGCTATAAGAAATCCTGGGCGAACAGGCTTAGGCTAAGGCAGACTATCGACGGACTTATTTCGCGCGAGCAGGAAAGAAGACCGTATTTTAAGCACTTCCGCGATCAGGGGAGGGCGATTCCGATTTGGGCCATTTTCGAGGCTATGACCTTAGGGGAATTCGGCAACTTTTACGCGTGCCTCGATCGCCCTATTAAGACTGCGATCGTCCGCGACCTCGGCATGCCTACGAGCTACGATTCGGAAGCTCTTCTTCTAGCTATCGTATTTCTGCTCAAAGACTTGAGGAACGCCATCGCCCATAACGCTATAGTCCTAGACGTGCGCTTCAAGTCCGGCGGAGCGTCAAGTGGTATCGGCAAACTCCTGAATAGCGAGACGGGCGTCAAGTCCATTAACTTCTCCGATATTACTGATTACATTGTCTTGATCGCATATCTCCTTGGCCTCTTCGGGTTTTCCAAGACCTAGAGAAAGGCACTCGTTTCCGGTTACGAGACAATTCTATCGAGGTATAAGAAAGAACTACCGCTCGGGATTTACGGCAAGTTCGTTCGGACGGAGACCGCGGGCAAGCTCAAGCAGGTTTTGCGGTTCGTGGCACAGTCTTGACGGCAAAGCATTCGGGGTATATGCTTCAATCAATTGCGGTGGTAGCCTTCGGGCGACACCTGGAAAGGCCCGACATGTTCGGGCCTTTCTTTTTGTGCTGTCTTATACGCGTCGACTGGATGGGTAGTCGCCAGGCGCCGTTGCGTGCACGAAGACCCTGAACATCAAGGTCCGCACTCAGGTCAAGCATTTTCCCGGCAGCCGTTGCCGCTGTTGCCGGATGCGCCGCCGAGTTCGTCGATCTTCGCGACAATGGGCTCGTTCACGGCGCCCTCCGCCAGCTGCTGCGGCAGCTCCTATATGTTTGTCGTCCTCCCGCACTTCCGGAATTGCCATCCATTAGAGGCTAGACATCAGTCGGCGATTGTCTCCCATGCAATCAGTTAGTAAAATTTGCCCATGATTACGCTTGCCGACATATCATCCACCATCTCCCGCGTGCTGGCTCGCTACGACGTCCGCGAGGCATATCTGTTTGGCTCGTTCGCCCGAGGCGAGCAAGCGCCCGATAGCGATATCGACTTGCGTCTAGCCTGCGGCGCCACGATGACGTTTGGCACGCTATATGAACTTTCACTTGAGCTCGAAAAGGAACTTGGGCGAAAGGTTGATATAGTCACCAACCCACCAGAGCACATGCGCCCGGCCTTCCGCAAAAATCTTGAACAGGATGAGGTGCGTCTCTATGAAGCGAAGTAAACGTGACAAGGAGCTTACAGATACCATCCCGCATCTCATTCCGCACGCCGAGCCCAACACGGAAAGCCTTGAGGCATTCCACGAGAGCGATGCGTTCTTTGCCAGGGGGAATCCCGGCCGCTTCGACAACGCCGCCGACCTAATCGATGCGGCTCTCAAAGCCCCTGAAGTGTGAGTGAATTCAATCACCGAAGTGGCGATTGTCTCGGAATCGTCAGACTGGCGAGGTACGTACCTCGCCATTTTTTATGTCGACGGATATCGGAAAATTTCGTTGACAAGTGCAATCCGAACTCTTGATGATATGGTTCCGACCACAGCAAGGCTGACTTGGGATGGATTCAGCTTGGTTCCCGAATGGGGGCAGGTCCTTTTGACCGAGAATTCCTTTGCTCCTGGGGTCAAGCCTTGCTTTTACTTGCTGCATTTGGGTTAGATAGAACGGCTCGCCACCTTGGGTTAACGAGCGCGATTGCGGGGCTTCTTGACTCGTCTTGCATCGTTTTCCGTTTATTTATATGCTTGTCCCAGAATTTGGTCGTAAGGCGCGACCAACGGAATCAAAAGAAAGCCTACCGAGAAGATCTTGGTCGCAGAGCACGACCAACGCAATCAAAATAATGCCCACCGAGAATACGCCTTCGGCCGCTTTGGTTGAAGGCGTCTCTAATACCAAGCGATATCTATTCTGCCGGAGAGCCTGGAGCAAGGGCGGCAGCCGAATGCGCCTGATAACAGGTATCGCTCTAGCGATGGTGTGCTAAACTATCGTTAGAGCGATACCTGTTAGGAGACTCGCGTGGAACTGTGGCATGGTTCTCAGAAAATCATTGAGATTCCCCAGCTTGGCCTGGGGAAAGTCCATAACGACTATGGACAGGGTTTCTATTGCACAGAGAGCCTCGACCTTGCAAGGGAATGGGCGTGCTCGCGTGATGCCGACGGCTTTGCAAATCGATATGAACTCGACATGGCCGATCTTAAGGTACTCGACCTGCTATCGCCGCAATATTCAGTTCTGCATTGGATAGCGTTGCTTGTAGAGCATCGTTCATTCCGAAAGGACACCGCCGTCGCTGTGGGGGCATGCGAATACCTTCGCGATCATTTTTTACCTGATGCTAACGCTTACGATGTGATTAGAGGGTGGCGTGCGGATGACTCGTACTTCAGCTATGCCAGGGCGTTTGTAAACAATACGATCACCATTGACCAGCTCGGTCGAGCGATGAGGCTCGGCAACCTTGGAGAACAGATTGTGCTCAAAAGCGAACGCGCGTTTAAGAGCATTCGTTTTGCTGGATTTGAACGTGCGCCACAAGCTCTATATGGCCCATTGGCCAAGGACCGAGATGAGTTGGCAAGGGCGCAGTATCGGGAATTGCTTACCGAAAACCCGTTTAAGGGAATTCGTATCGTCGATATCGTTCGAGAGGGGATGACAGAAAATGACCCACGCCTACAGTGAGATGTATCTCGAAGATGCTATGAGAACGCTGGGTGAGGCGGTCGACTTTGCCCTCTGTGACCAAGGGCTGAGTCCTGTCGAACTAACGACAATCCTATTGAATTCTCTCGAGATGAGGCAATTCGAGCGTGGTGTGGCGCGCGTTGTCTGCGGCATGTCGGGCGACGAACTTGCGCGTGAAATAATTGCCAGTGCAGGACTGAAACCCGCAGAATGTAGGGAGAGCTATCCGCTTGATCGTTCCTCGCAATACTGGGCGGGCTGGGTTTTGGCTTATTCGCAATGGGCGAGCAGCTTGAACTTTAACGAGCTCTTTGAAGTTGCCCCGCTTGATTGGATTATCGGTTCGTATTCCCCGCTTCACGAGGCGTCGGAAGATACATTCGCAGAGATTGTCATCGATAAATGGAACAAAGCCCAGGCACACAAAAAGGGCCTCAAAGCTGCACGAAGGGCGGCCGGCCTAACGCAAAAACAGCTGGCCGCCCAATCGGGGGTTAAACTTCGCGCTATACAACTCTACGAGCAGAACCAGCTCGACCTACGCCGCGCCTCGGTCTCTACGGCATTGGCGCTCGCAAACATCCTAAGCTGCGCCATCGAAGACCTCGTCTGGCAACCGATCGCCCTGGAGTACGACTCGCGGGCTATTCCGTCCGTAAAGCTATAGAGGAGGTAGGCATGCCTTGGAACTACGTTCAACTAGATGACGGCGCTGATCGCGTTGCTCAAGAAGGTCATTCAGCTGCAAACGAGGCAAATTCAACATCACCGATTTTGCTCGACGGCGTCACGTCGATTGATGAAGCTATTCGGCTGAGCATTGAGGGCATGCCCAACGCGCTCAGGCTCTTGGAGAACTCATGATGGCGGCTATGCAGCGGAGCGCTCATCCGTTCGCGCCGCTCGTGCTCGATGATGCCGGTTCTCTCGAAGCTATGGCCGCGGCCGTGATGCGCCTACACAGCACGCTGATGACGTTCGGGCGCTGCTATTCGACCGACGTCACTGGCGGCCGGGCCGCGCTTGAGCTTGGACGCGTCGAGTCCGTACTTGCGGGTGCGTTCTGTACGATATTCGGCCAATCGCCGGCCGATCGCTTCGCAGACATCTTTGACCAGGTCATCTACGTGGCAGAGCACATGGTTAAGGACCACATCTTTGAGGACGGTAACAAACGCACCAGCCTTGTCTTTGCGTTGTCCGTCCTAAGGTTCGCCGGAACTCCGGTCGTGCTGTCCGACAGCTCCGAGCCCAAAGACAACCAGTACTACGTCTGGATCCAAGACCTCGTATCCGGAAGCCGCTCTCGCGCCGATCTCGCGGAAGAGCTTAGGCGCAATTGCGTTGTGTGTCTCGACTGCGCTTCGCCCGTATAGAATCAAACCATCCGCACGCTGGTTACTGAATGGATTGGACACCGCATGGAACTCCCTAGCACCCTGTGCAGCAATGCCTACGACTTTCCGTTTTGTCCCGAGCTCTGCTACGACCGCCTGGTTGACCTCGCCGACCCCGAGGACTGGGGCCCAGTAACCGCATCATTAAAAACTACCTGTCGTTTTCGTTTAACCGCGCGGTGTTTTTAACCGAGCTCGACGCGGACCAGACCGCGCCGCAGCTAGCTACACGCTCGCGGTGCCGCAGTTCTATGGTGGCCGAATCCAGCTGCTCCTGCGCTGTGCCTGACTGGCGACAAGCCCGATCTGGCGCTGACCATCCAGCGCGAGGATGGCTTTTACGCCGCGCGCACCTGTCTCACGCTCGATATGGCTTACAACAACGCGCGACTTATCTGCCGCCCCGAGACTTCCTGGATTAAGCGATAAATGGCTGTTTAGCTGTGGGTTTGCCGGTTTCTTTGGTTGCTTTGGCTTGGCTGGAGCCCACGAATTTAAAATCGAGGGCAAAAAGTTCTTGGTAAACCACGCGCGGCTATGATAGTATCTCTTTTGCCGAAAGGCGACGGGCGATTGGCTCAGGGGTAGAGCATATCCTTCACACGGATGGGGTCACAAGTTCGAATCTTGTATCGCCCACCATCAAAAGCACAGGTCAGAGGTGTTAAGCCTCTGGCCTTTTTTTTGACACCAAGGGTGACACCAAAACTGACACAAAATCGAATCGTAGTTGTCTAAGGCATCATTTTTTTGCGCCCTTTTTGCTGATGCAATCGCATGTTTTGTATAAAACGCATGCGTATTTTCATTGAATTCCCCATCTGTTTCGAGCGCAAATGTGGAGACAGGGGCCACACGCCCAGGGCTCCTGCCAGCGGATTTCTATCACACGAGGGATCTTCGGCAGAACTCGTCAAGCTATTGGTTTGCTTCCGGTACTTACCCGCATAATGCCCCGGTAGATAATCGGCCATGCCCGTGATCCGCACGGCCCGCGGCCGAAACCAGGGGAGGCGCAAATGGACGAAATCGTCTGCGCAAACACCGCATTTCGCTACTGGCGCTGCCCGCCGCAGGTGCGCGATCTCTACCCGCGCCTGCCCAACTCCGAAGACGGCTGGCGAGCTCTGTCTCAATCGCCCTTTGTAGTCGACGTCCTCAAGACCCCGATAATCGCTGTAGCTTCGCCAGGTTGTTGTAATCACCACTCGGGATTACGCTCCACTATTCGCTGGGAAGGGGCATCGGATGCCGGCACAACAATCGACACTCATTTAGGCTTTAGTGTCACCAATCCGCTTAACACGTTATTTACCATGACACGCTTTGTGTCCCAAATAGATCTCGTACTGGCTATGTACGAACTTTGCGGCTGGTTTTCTGTTTTCGATCCGGCTCCCGCTGCCGAAATGCAGCTAAAAATCGCGGAAGAGGAGAATCGCAATTCCTGCACGCAGGATCTGTTCGAACTTGGAGAGGGCGAAGACGAGGTTCCTTGGAAACGGGTTTATGCCCGCGCAACCGTAAAGGCCCCAGATAATGAAGGCCAATCGAATAAGCGTGAGGATGGAAGAGAGGTTACGAAACTCAAAGGTACTTCTCTTTGGATGAGAAAGCCGCTTATCGAACTGAGCGACCTGCATCGATTCGCCGATAAGGTCAAAAGTCAAATGTGGGGAAAGCAGTTTTATGATGCCGCTCAACAGGTTATCGGCATTGCTGCATCTCCACTCGAGGTCGCGGGGGTCCTGCTCCTAAGTCGTTCTCGACGTCTAGGTGGTTCAGGTTTCAGATACGTGTACCTCAACGATTTAACCCCTCTATCCGAGGCAGCCCAAAGCATCGCAGGTCAAAAGGTCTGTTACGGCGACATCGTGATTGTAAACCCAATGCTAATGAAGGCAGTAATTATCGAGATTCAAGGTGAAGTCATCCATGGATCAGGCGCGGTACTTGACCACGATGCGGAACGTATGACTGCGCTCCAGAGCATGGGTTTCGATGTGTTCCTGGTAACCCACGATATGCTTAACGACAAAAAGCAGCTAAACGCCATAGTCAAAAGCGTCTGCAGTCGTTTGGGGATTCGATATAAAGCCAAATCCGAGGCAATGAAGCGCGCCGAGACGCGACTGCGAGCAAATGTTTTGTGCAACTGGTTGGAAATCGGGAATTAGCCGGCAACGAGATACTAGAACAACCTTGATTGCCTGACAGTGAATTAGTGCCATTTCAAAACCATGCCGGATTACGGGGCTGGACCCGGACCGGCCGTCCATACCCTGCATTTCACGAAATTCGCAAGTCGTCTACCTGCGGTTTTGATTTTACCGATTACGACATACCCGAGGGTTCCCGGCCTGGCCCCGTAAAGCGGCATGGTTTTGAGATCGCCGGGTGGGCGGGAGCGCGATTGTTCCCGATAATGGGCCTGGTGCC
>OCVV011286317.1_pt1 | contig 11271 bp, 11 predicted proteins | sample 1539721 | NCBI WGS metagenome assembly OCVV01 (sample SAMN02144230, study PRJEB22623) | gut metagenome | biome: sheep rumen | host: Ovis aries | place: New Zealand | reverse complement strand
AAAGGTACTGGTCACATTCTGCGCCGATCACGGCGTGGTGGAGGAAGGCGTTTCACAGACTGACAGCAGCGTTACGGCTAAGGTCGCGGAAAATTTTCTGAAAGGTGAATCGACAGCTTCGATCTTCTGCCGCCGGACAGGCACAGAGCATCTGGTCGTTGATATCGGTATGGCGGAGAGTATCGGGAAGGCTTCCACGGAAGAGATATCCAAAAGGAGCGGTATAAAAACGGAAAACGGCCGCTGCGCAAGGTTTATCAGAAGAAAAACAGCCTGCGGGACACGAAATATGCGCAAAGGTCCTGCCATGACTGCAGACCAGGCAGAGGATGCTCTGGAATGCGGTATTTCTGTTTCAAAGGAATATCATGACGCAGATATTTTTGCCGTGGGTGAAATGGGCATAGGAAATACGACGGCGGCCAGCGCAATGACTTCAGTATTTCTGGGAAAAGATCCTTCTGAAGTAACAGGCAGAGGAGCGGGGCTCGACCGGCAGAGGCTTGAAAACAAGATCCGCGTCGTAGAAGATGCAATACGGATAAACAGCCCGGATCCGTCGGACGCCTTTGATGTGCTGACTAAAGTCGGAGGGCTTGAGCTTGCGGGCATGACAGGGCTGATCCTCGGCGCGGCCGCACAGGGGATCGCCGTGGTGATCGACGGCTTCGTTTCATCTGCCGCAGCACTTTGCGCGGTAAGAATGTGTCCGGAGGCAGAGGGGTATATCATTGCTTCACACCTCTCAAGGGAGCCTGCGGCGGAAATGCTGCTGAAGGAAATGCATAAAGAGGCGGTGCTTCGCTGCGGGATGTTTCCGGGTGAAGGCGCAGGCGCGGTCATGCTTTTTCCAATGCTGGAAATGGCGTGGGCGGTATATGCGGGCATGCCTTTTTTTGAAGATGTGGATATTGAGGCGTATACCGATTATGAAAAATGATCAGGTATTCCGGGCGTTGAGCCTCCGGCGGATCGCAGAGGAAGACGCGCAAGTGCGTCGCGCAGCTCGCGCGCGATCAGAGATCGCGATTGAAATCTTTCCCGGATATCTTTAAAATGGATCCGGGTTAAACTTTGGGTCAGTCAGGGGAGGAAGTAATGTTTCATCTGGTCACGGGTGGATCCGGGAGCGGAAAATCGCATTATGCTGAAGAACGGATCGCTGAATTTAAAGACGGGCCGAGGATCTATATAGCTACGATGAACGCGTCGGATCCGGAAAGCATGTCCCGCATTGACAGACACAGAAAAATGCGGAAAAACAAGAACTTCAGGACTGTTGAATGCTTCACAGGGCTTTCCGGCCTGCAGCTGCCTGCAGGGTGCAATGTGCTTCTGGAGGATATGGGAAACCTGATGGCCAATGAAATGTTTATGCAGGACGGATCCGGTATACATGCATATGAAGCTGTCAGGGAAGGCGTGGATCATCTGATGGCTAACGCGGAGAATCTGGTGATCGTTACGAACGAGATCTTTTCTGACGGGATCATATATGAAGATGAATCCATGCTTTATCAGAAATTTATGGGAAAGATCAACCAGTATATGGCCGGAAAGGCCGGCAGAGTAACGGAATTGGTTTATGGGATTCCGGTCACAGTAAAGGATATAATAAAGAGAACATGAGTTTTATAAAAAGGATCGTGAACGGGTTTCTGACCTGTTTTGCAATGTATACATGCATCCCGATGCCGTTCTGCAGCTGGGAGGATGACAATCTGAGATATATGTTCTGTTTTTTTCCTCTGACAGGGGTCCTGATCGGCCTGGCCGGGTTTTTATGGTTCGTTCTGGCAGGAATGCTGGAACTTGGGACCGTATTTAAAGCTGCGGTATATGTCTGTATACCGGTAATGGTCAGCGGAGGCATCCATATGGACGGATTTCTGGACACCGCGGACGCTTTTTCATCCTGGAGGAGCAGGGATGAAAGGCTGCGGATACTGAAAGATCCCCATCTGGGGGCTTTTGCCGTTATCTGGGCGGCTGTATATTTTGTTTTATATCTGGGGGAGGCATCAGAGATCACATCTGACAGCCTGCCGTTCTTCTGTATGGTTTTTGTTTTGTCAAGGATAATGGTGATTTTTGGCATACTGAGTATGCCGGCGGCAAATCCTGAAGGAACGGTTGCGGCCTTTTATCAGAGAGCGGGAAAAAAGACCCTGCTTGCCGTAAACTGTATCTGGCTTCTGCTTTTATCTGTGGCGATCTGGTTTATACGGCCTGTAATGCTGACGATTCCGGCGGTCGAAGCCGTATGGTTTTTTGTTTTCAAAAAAATGGCTGTTGATAATTTCGGGGGAATATCAGGCGATCTGGCGGGCTTTTTTATTTCTGTCAGCGAATTAATGCTCCACATCGTTATCGTGCTGCTGATGAGGGGCTGAGACGCCGTACAGAGGAAGGCGTCTGCGCTGCCGTGCAGAGGCGCGCAAAGTCCGGTTCGATTTTCTTAGGATTGATTGATCGGGGAGTTGAAGTCCGTCCGCGGATTTTGTTATTAAAAAAACTTTCCGCTTCATGCTGAAGGAGCTTTTGGGATCATGATCACAGCTATTCAGAAATGACATGCGGGAAGTCTTAGAATATAAAGGGGAACTGGTATGATTTTGATAACAGGCGGCGCATATCAGGGGAAATATGAATTTGCGCGCAGCGAGCTGGGAATAAGCGACGGATGGATAGATGGCGGACACTGCCGGTACGGAGAGATTTTTTCCTGTAAGGGTATTAATCATTTTCATGAACTGATCAGGCGGTGTATGGCTGAAGGAAGGAGCCTTGACAGCCTTCCTCATGAGCTGATGAAAAGAAATCCGGGGATCTGTATCATAACGGATGAACTGGGATGCGGAATCGTACCTGTTGACAAAGCTGACCGTAAGTTCAGGGAGACGCACGGCAGGATCTGCACGGTCCTGGCGGCAGAGGCAGCGGCTGTATACAGAGTTATCTGTGGAATAGGGGTGAAGATCAAGGATGATTAAACTGACAATGATAAGACACGGAAAGACCGCCGGAAATCTTCAGGGGCGGTATGTAGGAAAAACGGACGAAGGAATCCTGGAAAGTGAGAAGGAAAAGTTTTCGGCACATCAGATGGGATTTATCGACCGGTTATATACGAGCCCGATGTTAAGATGCGTAGAGACGGCGGATATTCTTTATCCAAGTTATAAGAAAAATATTGTTCCGGAGTTTCGTGAGATAGATTTCGGAACATTTGAATACAGGACCTACAAAGAGCTGTCCGGGGAGCCGGCTTATCAGGAGTGGATAGAAAGCGGAGGAACGACGACGTTTCCGGAGGGAGAATCTCTCAGCAGTTTTCACGCCCGGATCAGAAAAGGCATGGAAAGGATCTGCACGGACGCACTGACCAATGGCTATCAGAATATTGCCATGGTGGTGCACGGAGGCACGATCATGAGCATTCTCTCCAGATACGGGATCCCGAAAAAGGGATATTACGACTGGCAGGTAAAAAACGGGGAAGGGTATGTCATTCGCTTTACGCCTGAGGCGTTCCTGGCAGGGGAGCGTGACATGGTAGTGGATGAGCATATCGTACTGTGAAATGGCCGGGAAAGCATATGCCGGCTTTTTAAGGAATCATATTTTTTTATGGTCAGCCTGTTTGGAAATAGTATGCGGGAAGGTTTGGTTAAGTATCATAAATGCGGAGGTGAGGATACCTTGAAACTTGAAAACACCAGAACTGAGAAGGGTTCCGAGCCTTGTTCCGATGGGGAAAACACAGCAGAGCCTGCTGTTTCTCTGGAGGATATGTATACGTTTGTGAATCACAGAAAGCTTCGGTTTGGATATACCACGGGATCATGTGCGGCGGCTGCGGCAAAGGCCGCTGCAATCATGCTTTTTGAAGGGAAACAGATAGAGACTGTTGAACTTCTGACGCCGGCGAACGTTCAATTGCACCTTGAGATCTCGGAAAAGAAAGTCACCAGATATCCTGACGGGTCTGTCAGAAAGGTCCTTTGCGGCATTTATAAGGATGGCGGGGACGATGTGGATCATACCAGCGGCGCTCTGATATGTGCTGAAGTCGGAAGAATAGAGAAGAAGGACTCCGAAGATGCGTATGTGGTGATCGACGGCGGGAACGGAGTAGGCCGGGTCACAAGGCCGGGGCTGGATCAGGAACCTGGACAGGCAGCTATTAACAGTGTACCGCGGAAAATGATCCGGGAAGCTGTTCTGGATGTCTGCGGGAAGGCCGGATATCAGGGAGGAGTAAGTGTGGTCATTTCCGTTCCGGACGGCGAGAGGATAGCGGAAAAGACTTTTAACGGAAATCTGGGCATCATCGGGGGTATTTCGATACTGGGCACAAGCGGGATCGTCAGACCGATGAGCAGGAAAGCCATGATAGATTCCATGCGCGTGGAGATGAACTCTCTCTGCAGGCAGGGGGGAACACACCTTCTGATCTCTCCGGGAAATTACGGGGAAGAATTCGCTAAAGTCCTGGGTATCTATGATATGCGTTTTTTCATGCAATGCAGCAATTATGTGGGCGAAGTTCTGGAGATGGCGGAGGAACTGGAAGTTGAAAGCATACTTTTTGCAGCGCATATAGGGAAGTTTATCAAAGTCGCCGGGGGCATCATGAATACGCATTCGGGAGAGGCAGACGCCAGAATGGAAATACTGGCGTCGTGTGCGGTAAGAGCCGGAGCCGGAATAGACACAGTACGTGAAATACTGAATTCTAATACGACAGAGGACGCTCTGGCGATATTGAAGAACGGCGGCCAGGAGCTGTTTGAAAGAACTATGGAGATCGTCGTTGATAAGATCATGTATTATCTCGCGCGCAAATGCGGAAACTCATTTGAGACCGGGGTCATTCTTTTTTCAGGGAAATTCGGTAAACTGGCTGAATCTGAAAACGCGGCCATGATGGCTGAGCGTCTGAAGAGGCAGAAACTGCCCTGATGAGATCAAACAAAGTAACTGTCATGAAGGGGAGAAAGAAGGAGCAGGATCAAACATGGTACATTTCGTAGGAGCGGGTCCGGGAAGTCCGGACCTGATTACTTTAAGAGGACACAGACTGATCTGCGAGGCGGATGTGATCATCTATGCCGGTTCGCTTGTAAATCCCGCGCTTTTGGATGAGGCGAAAAAAGAATGCAGGATCTATGATTCTTCAAGAATGACTCTGGAAGAGGTGACGGAAGTTATGCGGGAGGCTGAAGATTCGGAACTTATTACTGTTCGTCTTCATACGGGAGACCCCGGAATATACGGCGCCATCAGGGAACAGATGGATATTCTCGATAATATGGGCGTGGAGTATGATTACTGTCCGGGTGTAAGCTCTTTTTGCGGAGCGTCTGCCGCTCTGAACCTGGAGTATACGCTTCCGGAGGTCTCCCAGAGCGTGATCCTGACCAGAATGGAAGGAAGAACCCCTGTCCCGGAGAGAGAATCGGTCCGGTCTTTTGCGGCGCATCAGGCTACGATGGTGCTGTTCCTCAGCGCGGGCATGGCAGAGAAGCTGTCGGAAAGCCTTCTGGAGGGAGGATATAAGAAGGATACTCCCGCGGCCATTGTTTACAAAGCAACCTGGCCGGATGAAAAGATAGTTATCTGTACCGTGGGTACACTGGCAGAGCAGGCTGCAAAAGCAGGAATTAATAAGACGGCCCTTATCATAGTCGGCGACGTGGTAAAACGTACCAGTCCGTCACGTTCCAGATTATATGATCCGAATTTTACTACCGGATACCGCAGGGCAGTTACGCCGGAGGATAGCTGAAAACAGTATGAAAATTGCAGGAATATGTTTTACGGAAAACGGCTTTCGCCTGATGAGCACGCTGGACGCTTTTTTCAGATCCGGGGAAAAATATAAAAACGCCGGGCTGATGTGGTTTGGAAAAGGGAGCTTCATGAAAGAGAATTCCATGAAAGAAAGTTCTATGAAAGAAAGCGTTTCTGCCATGAACGTCCGTGAGGCAAAAGAATCTTTGAATGAATGGACGGAAAAGTATTTTTCCGAGGCTGATGTGATCATTTTTGTCTCGTCCGCGGGAATTGCCGTAAGGAGCATAGCCCCTTTTATCAGGAGCAAATATTCGGATCCGGCGGTGCTGGTGATCGATGAGAAGGGAAAATTCTGTATATCCCTGCTTTCGGGACATTTCGGGGGAGCGAACAGGCTTGCGGAGGATATTTCGAAAGGGACTGGCAGCATACCCGTAATCACCACCGCTACTGATCTTAACGGAATTTTTGCCGTAGACGCCTATGCGGCTGAGCATGGCCTTGTCATGGCAGGGGATTCATGCAGACAGTATGCAAAAGAAATATCCGCGAAGCTTCTTTCAGGAAAGAACGTGGGATTCTATACGTCATATCCGGTATCCGGAAAACTGCCTGAGGGGCTTGTTCCGTTAATGGATCATTCGTATGTTTTCGATAATGAACCGACAGGATCCCGGGCGGATGAAACGGAAGAAGAGCTGTCCGCGAACGGAATCTCCCGGGGTGAACTGGGGTTTGTCATAGGAGTGGACAGGGGCAGAGACTATTTCAGAAAGACTCTATGGCTCGTACCTCCTGTCATAACCATAGGAATCGGATGTAAAAAGAATACGCCTGCGGAGGCCATCGAGGATGTGTTTCATGATTATTTTTCAGAAAATGGATTATTTACGCAGGCCGTAACATCTGCGGCTACCATTGATCTGAAAAAAGATGAGGCAGGGATCCTTGAATTCTGCAGAAATCATAAGATTCATCTTACGACATATTCCGCAGAGGAATTAAACCTGGTAAAGGGTGATTTCAGCGGATCGGATTTTGTCAGAAGGATAACCGGGGTGGATAACGTATGTGAACGGGCGGCGGTATTGAAGTCGGGCGGAAAGCTAATTGCCCGAAAGAAGGGGAAAAACGGAGTGACCATCGCGGCGGCGTCGTCGGATTGGAGAGTGGTATTTTGAAAAAAATATATGTAGTCGGGATCGGTCCCGGAGATCAGAAGAAAATGACCGTTGAGGCGCAGGAGATCCTCGGTGAATGCAGCGTGATCATCGGTTATACAAAATATATTGAGATCGTACAGGAATACCTTAAAGGAAAGAAATATATGTCTACGCCGATGACCAGAGAAGCCGAGCGCTGTAACATTGCTTTTGAAGAAGCGATGAAGGATCAGCGGATCGGGTTTGTCTGCAGCGGAGACCCCGGCGTTTATGGCATGGCGGGTCTGCTGTATGAGCTTTCTCCGAAGTATCCTGACGTAGAGATCGAAGTGGTCCCCGGCGTTACGGCGCTCTTAAGCGGGGCCGCGGTCCTTGGAGCGCCACTTATCCATGATTTTTCCGTTATCAGTCTTAGTGACAGACTGACATCATGGGAACTGATTGAAAAAAGACTTCTGGCGTCAGCAGAGGCCGATTTTGTCATCTGTATTTATAATCCTTCCAGCAAGGGGAGAAAAGATCATCTGAAAAAAGCATGCGATATACTGCTGCGGATAAAAGCTGAGGATACTGTATGCGGTCTTGTGCGTAATATCGGCCGGCCGGGACAGGAAAGCAGGATCATGACGCTCGCAGAGCTGCGTGAGGCGCATACCGATATGTTTACCACATGCTTTATCGGAAACAGCAGCACTATGAAGATCGGCAATGCAATGGTAACGCCGAGAGGATATAAAAATGTTTGATGTATTATTGTTTGCGGGAACATCTGAGGGCAGAATGATCGCCGAATATCTGAGAGAGCTGCCTGTCCGTGCGTGTGTGTTTACGGCGACCGAATACGGGGGAAGTCTGATCCGGAAAGGAGAGACGCTGAGCGTCAGAGAGGGACGGCTAGACAGAGAACAAATGGAAGCATTGTTTCTGAAGGAAAAAGAAGCAGTCGTTCTGGACGCCACGCACCCTTATGCCTCTGAAGTCACGTCAAACCTGAAGAAGGCCTGTGAGAACACGGGCAGAGAGTATATCCGGATCACAAGAGAAAAAGGCAATCCTTCGGATGCGAACGCAGTGTATTTTGACAGTCCCGCCGATGCGGCGGAATATCTGAATCACACGGAAGGAAACATTCTGGTCACAACCGGCAGCAAGGAACTGAAAGCTTTTCAGGCGGTCGATCATTACCGGGAAAGGATCTATGCGCGCGTGCTGTCCCTGGGAAAGGTCGTCAAAGCATGCGAGGAGATGGGGTTCAGAGGCAGGCATCTCATATGTATGCAGGGTCCTTTCTCAAAGGAAATGAATATAGCCACACTGAAGGAGTATGATATACGATATCTGGTCACGAAGGATGCGGGCGCTGCGGGTGGATATCCGGAAAAGGAAGCCGCTGCGCTAGCCTGCGGATGCCGGATGATCGTGATATCCCGCCCAGAGGAGGAAGATGGTCTTTCACCCCGGGAATGTATGGAGTATCTAAAAAACAGATATGGAAATGACCGGACAGACAGCGAAAGAAATACGAAAAGTGAACGCAGACCTGTCTGCAATGCCGTCGGAGACGCTGCCGGAGCAAACGATCAGACAGTAAGAACAATATCGATCGTCGGCACAGGTATGTCGGGGGAAACTTCAGGTATGACTGTGGAGGGAAGAGAGATCTGCAGAAACGCGGATATCATTATCGGGGCAGAAAGAATTGCGGACGCCGCAGCATTTCCGGGCCAGAAGATATTGTATGAGTACCGCCCCGGTGAGATCGCGGAACATATTCATCGGTATGATGAATACGTAAATATTGTAATCGTTATGTCCGGCGATACCGGTTTTTTCAGCGGGGCAAAAAAACTGCTGGAGAGATTTCACAGGACAGGAATAAAGGTAAATATCTATCCCGGGCTGTCATCTTTATCTTATTTCACAGGGCGCATCGGTGAAGGTAGATGGGAGAACATATCAGCGTCATTACACGGCAGGGGCGCCGCGGCAGAAAATGATGATGTATTCGATAGAAAAATGACAGTTTCCCTGCAGGTGTCGTCCTGGGAGGACGCGGATATATGCAGCTTACACGGCAGAACCTGCAACCTGATCGGTCATGTCCTGAAAAATGAGAAGGTGTTCTGTATCCTGGGCAGGAAGGAGCATATATCCGGGATATCGAAGAAATTCCTACGGTATGGGATGAATGATCTGCTGATCTTTCTGGGAGAGCGGCTTGGCTACCCGGAGGAAAAGATCCTTCTGGGAAGGCCGGAGGACTTTGCGGAATATGAAAATGATCCTCTGGCGGTCGTATTGATCATCAATGCAGCTGCCGATCACAGGACCGGCACCCGAATTCCGGATGAATTCTTCGTCAGGGACAAGGTCCCTATGACAAAAGAAGAGATCAGAACCATTTCCGTGGCAAAGCTGGATATTTCCAAAGATGATATCATATATGATGTGGGAGCGGGCTCGGGTTCCGTGACTATGGAAATTGCTTCGGCAGCCGTGGACGGAATGGTCTACGCAATCGAAAAAAATGAGACCGCGCTTTCACTGATTGAAGAGAATAAAAGGAAATGTAAATGCGATAATGTGGTGATCGTTCCCGGAGAAGCGCCCCGCGCGATGACGGACCTTCCGGCACCGGATGCGGTATTCATCGGCGGCAGCGGGGGAAATCTTCCTGATATCGTCCGGGAGATTAAAGAAAAGAACCCTAATGTACGTCTGGTCATTAACGCCGTTACGATTGAAACGATCGGCCTGGCGATGCAGGCATTGAAGGAAGAAGGCTTTCATATCACGGGAATATCCTGTGTCAGTGTTTCCCGCGCGAAAGAAGTGGGAGAATATCATCTGATGCTGGGACAGAATCCGGTTTACATTATCACGGCAGAATCTGACTGAACATTACTTTTCCTCACTGACGGCCGTATCGTATTTTCTCATGAAACGGCTCTGTTCCTTCATGGTCTGTGGAGTATGAGCCGAAATATACGAGCTGACAGTGAAAGCCGAAATATACGAGCTGACAGTGAAAGCCGGCTATAACGCTTCTCATCTGCGCAATAAAGGTATTCGTGTCTATCAGGTAAAGCCGGATGTTGCCGATCTGCCTGCTTCCGGCCGGTTATGCCACAGAGGACTGCGTCCCATATGCGCCTTGGCATGACGTGTACAGACCGATTGAAGATTTTGTCGAAGAATTATAAAGAAAGGAGAGATTCTACAATGAAAAAAGATTTAGGATTAGTACAAGCTGTTTATCCGATGCCCGTACTGATGGTCGCGGCATACGATGAAAATGAAAAAGTCAATGTGATGAATGTGGCATGGGGACAGATCTGCGATGAGGATAAGATCATCCTCTTTATCGGAGAAGGAAAGAGAACATGGATGAACATCAAAGAGAGCAAGGCATTTACGGTTGCCCTTGCTGATGAAGCCCATATGGACGTTGCGGATTTCTTTGGCATTGCATCAGGTAATAAGATCAACGATAAGTTTGAGAGAACGGGCTATCACGTAGTGAAGAGCGATAAGGTTCACGCTCCGATCATTGAAGAGTTCCCGGTCGTTATGGAATGCGAGCTTCTGGAATTCCTGCACAGCGATTATGTGGATGGCATTGTTGGCAAGATTGTGAATGTGAAGGTAGAAGAAACTGTTCTCTCAGAGAACGGCAAAGTTGATCCGGAGAAGCTACATGCTTTGATGTTTGATCAGTTCCAGAATGGGTACTATGCAACTGGTGCAAAGGTTGGTCAGGCGTGGAACGCAGGTGCGGATCTGATGAAGAAAAAATAAGCCTTGTAAACTGAATAACGAATTGTAAAAACAGCTTGTGGGCATTGGGAGAAATCCTGATGCCCATCAGCGCATGAGGGAGTTTTTGGAGAAGACGAAGAATCCTTATGCGGAGAATGTCGGGGAATACATCCTGCAGGTTAAGTATTCCAGAACACCAGAGGAAACGCTGGAGGATAAGATGATCCAGCTGGCCAAGAGGATGACAAGGTCAGGGATCTGAACCGGATGAAGGTGTATGAGAGTTTTTACGGTTACGAAGCTGACGGAGGAACTTCTGGATGAATATATGGAGAGTATTGAGGTTCATTCGGGAAATGAGGTCAGGAACGGCTGGAAATGGGTATTGTGAGAGAGGGGCCGGATTATAAAAATCAGAGATTAAGGAAGGGATAGAGATGATTATTAGAGAGTATACACAAAATGATATAGAGGCTCTGATTCAAATATGGAACGAGGTAGTTGAGGAAGGTATTGCGTTTCCTCAGGAGGAACGCTTAAACATAGAAAC